>VFQT010003651.1_pt1 | contig 13794 bp, 16 predicted proteins | sample 3512381 | NCBI WGS metagenome assembly VFQT01 (sample SAMN10412376, study PRJNA504923) | tailings metagenome | isolation source: Relicate 2 Philex TSF3 active mining site | place: Philippines: Tuba, Benguet | collected 2017-08-29 | reverse complement strand
CGATACTGGTTGAAGAACCAATTTCAGATACTCGCGCAAGATACATTCTCGAGCCTCTAGAACCAGGTTTTGGTTATACGCTGGGAAATTCATTAAGAAGAACTCTTCTTTCTTCTATTCCAGGTGCAGCAATTACTAGCATCAGAATTGAAGGTGCGTTACATGAATTCACAAACCTAGATGGGGTTGTAGAAGATGTAACCGAAATAGTTTTGAATGTGAAAGACATCGTGGTTTCTTCAGATAATGATGAACCTTCAGTGATGCATTTAAAGAAATCTGGACCTGGTGAAGTTACTGCAGGTGATATTTCTGCTCCTGCTGGAGTTGAAGTACACAACCCAAAGCATCACATCGCAACTCTTAATTCCAAAGGCAAAATTGAAATGGAATTAGTGGTTGAACGTGGTCGTGGCTATGTAACCGCTGTACAAAATAAAGTCAGTGGCGCAGAAATCGGTCGCATTCCAGTTGATTCTTTATATTCACCAGTTGTCAAAGTTACTTACAAAGTTGAAGCAACTCGTGTGGAACAAAGAACAGACTTTGATCGCTTAGTTATTGAAGTTGAAACCAAACCATCCATGAAACCTTCATATGCAGTTGCATCTGCTGGAAGAACATTGGTTGAACTATTTGGTTTAGCTCATGAACTAAATGTCAATGCAGAAGGAATTGAAATTGGGCCAAGCCCAGTTGATGCATATGCATTGGAACAACTAAATATGCCAATTGAACAATTAGATTTAACTGTTCGTTCTTACAACTGTCTAAAGCGCGAAGGTGTGCACACTGTTGGTGAATTGATCACCAGAAGTGAAGCAGATTTGATGGATGTAAGAAACTTTGGTCAAAAATCAATTGATGAAGTTCATGCCAAACTACAAATGCTTGGTTTGAAACTAAAAGATTCACCAGCTGGTTATGACAGAACCAAAGCAGCAGGATACATCGAAGAAAACGATGAAGAAAATCTTGCTGAAGACGAGAAGTTCTAAAACCAACCAACGACGCTAAAAAGTAGGAGAACAAAATGGCAGCACCAACCCAAGGTACGCGTCTTGGTGGTTCACCAGCACATCAAAAATTGATTTTGGCAAACCTTGCCACATCACTTTTTGAAAAAGGAAAAATTACCACGACAGAAGCAAAAGCTAGAAAACTTCGTCCTTTTGCAGAGAAACTAATCTCTCAAGCAAAAAGAGGAGACCTTGCTTCTAGAAGACGTGTGTTAGCCGTAATTAGAAATAAATCAGTAGTGCATTCACTGTTTACTGAAATTGGTCCAAGCTTTGCAAAAAGAAATGGTGGTTATTTAAGAATCACCAAACTTGGTCCAAGAAAAGGTGACAATGCACCAATGGCAGTTATTGAATTAGTAGAAGCTTTGGCTGAAAAAGTTGTAGCTGAAGCAGAAGGTGCTACCAAGAGAGCAGTTAAAGAACAAGCTAGCGAAAGTGCACCAAAAACTACCGATGCAAAACCTGCAAAGAAAACTACTAAAAAAGAAACCGAAGCGAAAGCATAATTTTTAGTAGAATCTGAAAATGAAAATTAATAAGCCCGCTTCCACCGGAAGCGGGCTTATTCGTATCCGTTTAGACATTGCATATGATGGCACAGATTTTTCTGGATTTGGAACGCAACCACAACAAAGAACTGTGCAAGGTGAACTGAATAAAGTATTAAAAAAATTCTTAAGAGTCTCCTCCATTAAAACTATCGGGGCAGGTAGGACTGATAAAGGTGTTCATGCTCGCGGCCAAGTAGTGCATTTTGATGTTGCAGAAGACATTTGGAAAAACATCAAAGATCCAATGTATAAATTTAGAAGACTATTACCAATTGACATTCAAGTTAGAAAAGCAAGTATTGTGCCACAAGATTTTGATGCTAGATATAGCGCTTTAACTAGAAGATATTCCTACACAGTTTGTGATTCAAAACAAGGACTTGATCCATTTAATTCAAGATTTGTTCTTGATTATAGAAAAAAACTAGATGAGCACGATATGAATAAAGCAAGTCAAATGTTAATTGGTTTAAATGATTTTTATGCATTTTGTAAAACTCGAGCAGGTTCAACCACAATTAGAAATTTAATTAAATTTAAATGGAGTAGAAAAAGTCAATTTTTAACTGCAGAGGTAATAGCTGACGCATTTTGTTACTCAATGGTTAGAGGTTTAGTCGGTGCAATTTTGCAAGTTGGAACGGGAAAAAAGAGTATAAATTGGCCTAAAGATATTATGGAAAAAAGAAAAAAAGTTACAGATCTAAACGTTGTCTCACCCAGTGCCTTGATTTTAGAGGAAGTTACCTATCCACATCCATCTCTGTATAAATCTCAATACGAATTGACTAGACGACTTAGGACTTTGGAAGAATAAAGATATGAATTCTCAAGTTTGGTTAAATGATCAATTAGTTGATAGCGATAAAGCTATGGTGAGTATTTTTGATCATGGGTTTACTGTGGGCGATGGAGCTTTTGAAACTTTAAAAGTTGTAAACAATAATCCTGTAGCCATAACAAGACATATTGAAAGACTTAAATATTCCTTAAAGTCAATCGGCATAGATTTTGAAAAAGAAGAATTATTAAGAAAAGCAATCAATGAAGTAATAAGTGCAAACCCACAACTTGGTACAACAATGCGCATGAGAATTACCTACACCAGCGGAATTGGGCCACTAGGTAGCGATCGAACTAAAGATAATTTCTCTCTTGTTGTTGCGGTAAGTCCTGAAGCCAACTGGCCAGAAACAGAAATTGTGGCAACAGTTAACGAACCTAGAAATGATAAAAGTATGTTAGCTGGTTCGAAAACGACTTCTTATGCCCAAAATGCAGCAGTATTAGCAATTGCAAAATCTAAAGGTGCTCACGAAGCTTTAGTGCCAAATACTAGAAACCAATTATGTGAAGGAACTGGATCAAATATTTTTGTAGTCAAAAATGGAAAAGTTATGACGCCACCTCTAAGCAGTGGATGTTTAGGTGGAATAACTAGAGCGTTAGTGTGCCAGTGGTTTGAAGTTGAAGAAGTCGATATGCCAATGAGTATTTTGAATGAAGTTGATGAAGCTTTCTTAACTTCTTCTACTAGAGATATTCAACCAATTTCAAAAATTGATAATCGAAACCTAGATGCGCCAGGACCAATTAGTGTGAAATTAAGGGATGAATTCAAAGCCAAGATTTCTGCAAATTGGGATGCTTAGGCAAATATTTCGAGCGTGAATTGGGCACTTGACCCTCAAATCTAGGGGGAAAGCGGCTATTGGGTAATCTGTAACCTCAAGTGTTTTTTTGGAAGTTAAATAAACCCCAAGGAAAAGAAGAGTAAATAGTATGCGCACGTTTAGCCCAAAGGCTAGTGAAGTAACTCGCCAATGGCACATTCTTGATGCCACCGATATTCCACTAGGCCGTATTGCTTCGGTTGCTGCATCGATTCTTCGTGGTAAACACAAACCAATCTTTGCCCCACATGTTGACACTGGTGATTTCGTAATCGTGTTAAACGCAGGAAAAGTTTCTTTATCTGGATCCAAGAAAACAGAAAAGAAAGCATTTTCTTACTCTGGTTTTCCAGGTGGTTTAACTGCGATTGGTTATGACAAATTATTAGTAAATAATCCTGAGAAAGCTATCCAATTAGCAGTAAAAGGAATGCTTCCACACAACAAACTTGGAAACAAAATGATTAAGAAATTAAAAGTTTATGCAGATGCAAATCATCCACACTCTGCACAAAATCCAAAACCATACGAAATTAAACAAATCAAACAGATAGCAAACTAAAGGAATATATTTTGACCGAATCACAAACTTACGTAACCAGCGAATCCGAAAAATCATTTAAACCGTTAAAAACCGGTAAACAAGGTCCTTCAGCTGGAACAGGTAGACGAAAAGAAGCAATCGCTCGTGTAAGAATCGTTCCAGGAAATGGAAAGTTTGTAGTAAACGGTAAAGATTTAGCAACTTATTTTCCAAATAAACTACATCAACAATTAGTTAATGATCCATTTAAAATTTTAGGAATTGAAAAAGCTTACGACGTAGTTGCTGAAATAGTTGGTGGCGGTTCAAGTGGACAAGCAGGTGCTTTAAGACTGGGAATTGCCAGAGCCCTAAACGCAGTTGATGTAGAAGTTAATCGCCCAATTTTGAAAAAAGCTGGCTTCTTAACTCGTGATCCAAGAGTTATCGAACGTAAAAAAGCTGGATTGAAAAAAGCGCGTAAACGTTCGCAATACAGCAAGCGCTAAATTTATGGGCCGATTATTCGGCACCGATGGTGTGCGCGGTTCTGCCAATAAAGATCTAACACCTGAATTAGTTTTTGCACTAGGTAAATCTGCTTCATTGGTTATTGCTCAACAACATGGCAAAGGAAGAGCTAGCGCTGTAGTTGGTAGAGATCCACGAGCAAGCGGAGAAATGTTAGAAGCCGCATTAATTGCAGGTCTTGCCACAGTTGGAGTTGATGTATTAAAAGTTGGAGTGCTTCCAACTCCGGCAATCGCCTATTTAACGCAGTATTACAAAGCTGATTTAGGAATCGTTTTATCTGCATCACACAATGTGTTTTCAGATAACGGAGTTAAATTTTTTTCTAAAGTCGGGAAAAAACTTCCTGATGAAATTGAAGATGAAATCGAAAAAAATTTAGATACTAAAGTTCCTCATCCAACTGGCAGCGAAGTTGGCAGAGTAAAAGAAATGGCAGATGCTTACGAGGCATATCTTTCACACCTTCTAGAAACTGTTGAACCAGCTGCTTTAAAGGGCTTAAAAGTAGTAGTTGATTGTGCCAATGGGGCGGCAAGTGAAGTAGCTCCCGATTTGTATCTAAGAGCGGGAGCAGAAGTTATTGCAATACATAATTCTCCAAATGGAATAAATATTAACGAAAATTGTGGATCAACTCATCTGGGTTCATTAATTGAACGAGTTAAAAAAGAAAAGGCTGATTTAGGAATTGCCCATGACGGTGATGCGGATAGATGTTTAGCGGTTGATGAAAATGGAAACATTATTGATGGCGATCATATTTTAGCTTTACTTGCTAAAGATTTTAAGAAAACAAAACAATTAACCTCTGAAACTGTAGTTTCAACAGTAATGGCAAATCTTGGTTTCAAACTTGCTATGCAAAACGAATCTATTTCAATAATTGAAACTCAAGTAGGAGATAGATATGTACTTGAGGCTATGGAAGAAAAGAATTACACGCTTGGCGGAGAGCAATCAGGACACGTAATAATGAGAAATTACTCCACAACTGGAGATGGACTTTTAACAGCTTTGCAATTAATGAATGTAGTAGCTAGTGAAAAGCAGTCCTTATCAGATATTTCACAAATTGTTAAAAAGTATCCACAAATTTTAGTAAATGTTTCTGATGTTGACAAAACAAAAATTAATAATTCCACACTTCAAGATGCAGTAAAGAAAGCTGAAACAGAATTAAATCAAAAAGGTAGAGTATTACTTAGACCAAGCGGAACAGAAACTTTAATCAGAGTAATGGTAGAAGCAGAAACTCAAAGTCAAGCAGAAAAAATTGCCAACGAATTAGCTACAGTTGTAAAAAAGACTTGTTAATCTAAAAGTATTTTGTCAAAAATAGAATAAATTAAATTAACCCAAAGTTCTTTATTCATAGGTTCAGTGCTGATGTCATCAACAACAATGCCAATGGTGTATGCCTGAACAAACACAGAAATAACTTTTGGATCCAATTCTTTTTTGACAAAACCTTTTTCTTGAGCTTCTCTGAAAACATCTGTCAAAGCATTAGTTAATCTGTCTTGAGATTGCGCAAGCTGAGCAGCCAAACGTGGATTATTTCTTGTTAAAGAAATAGTTTCAGTTCTTTCTAATCTAAAAGGTGCTCTATCTGCACTATGGCTAAAAGTCGCGTATTCTCTTAAAATTTTAAGAATATCGTCGCGAGATTTAGATGCGCTTAAATGATTTGTTAAGGTGATGATTGATTCATCAACCCATTTAGCAAATCTTTGTACTCTTACGGTTTCAACTAATTCACCAAAATCTTCGAAGTGATGATACAGCGAACCTTTGGTAATTCCAGAAGTTTCCAAAACCATATCGCTTGTAATGTCATGCCAATTATTTGTTTTTGATAGGTCAATAAAAGTTTGAATTAACTTTTCTTTAGTTGGGTGGATAACAGCCATGGCAATAATTTATCTTATGAGGAAGCAATAACATCAAGAAACCAACTAGATTTAGTAGTTGGTTTGATTAATTCACACTTAAATTTCTTGCTCACAATCTTTTGTAAGTCTTGAGGTGACTTTGGCACTTTGGTTGTTTGTACTAAAAGTTTAGTTACATCTCCTCTGGTCTTTTTTGACATGTGAGTTACTACGGTTTTCTTTCCATTCTTAATGGTAAAAACTCTTATACCAACAGTTTTGTTCAAAAGTGGAGTCCAAACTCCCTGATAAGTGCTTGATCTACAATCAATAATTAAATCTGTTTTAATTTGTTCTAATGCTTGAGGTAAAACTTTCTTCCATAATGAATTTAATGAACCAAGTTTAGGCAAGGATTTTGCCATATCTAATTTATAGCTTGGAATTTTATCTTCAAGTTTTACAGCGCCAAATAATGCAGAAATTATGACAATACTTTTTATCGCTCTTTTTTTACTGGCACTATCTAATGAATCAAAATCAAGAGCTTGATATAAAACTCCAGAGTAAACATCAATTGCTCTGGCAGTTGGAAGTTTGTTTACCTTTGCACCCATTGCAGAAAGAGTTTTCTTTCTGGTCTCGGCCAATTCTTTTGCAAATGAGAGGCTAGACAAATTGACTAATTTGCCCTTTTCGACAGAGTTCTTGCCTTCGCTGGGTGGTAAAAGGATTAGCACAGACATAAACATTACTGGTTTGCCTTCTTCGTCTAGGCTGTAAACACAATGTGTGGAATTGTCGGATACGTAGGAAATAAGCAAGCGCTCAATGTTGTTGTTGAAGGTTTGCGAAGACTGGAATATCGAGGCTACGACTCAGCAGGTGTTGCGGTAGTTAGCAATAACAAATTAACTGTTAGAAAAAAAGCTGGAAAATTAACAAATCTTGAGACTTTAATTGGTTCAGATCCACTTCCTGATTCAACTACTGCAATTGGTCATACTCGATGGGCCACTCATGGAATTCCAAATGATGCCAATGCTCACCCACATGTTGATGAATCTAATGAAATCGCAGTAATACATAACGGAATTATTGAAAACTTTTCTGAATTAAGAAAAGAATTAAAAAACAATGGAGTCAAATTAAATAGTGATACAGATACCGAAGTTGTTGCACATTTATTAAATGTGGAATATCCAAAATCTAATAACGATTTAGCTGAGAGTATGAGAAAAGTAGTTAGAAGACTAAAAGGTGCATTTACCTTAGTGGCTGTTCATGCTCAACAACCTGACGTTGTAGTTGGGGCAAGAAGAAATTCACCATTGGTTGTTGGCAAAGGAAATGGTGAAAACTTTTTAGCTTCAGATGTTGCCGCATTTATCTCTCACACGAAGAACGCAATTGAATTGGGTCAAGATCAAGTTGTTGAATTAAGACATAACAAAATCACTATTACAGATTTTGAAGGTAAACCTGCACAAACCAAAGAATATGTCGTTAATTGGGATGCAAAAGCTGCTGAAAAAGGTGGCTTTGATTTATTCATGTTAAAAGAAATCTTTGAACAACCAAAAGCAGTTGCTGAAACTTTAGTAGGAAGACTTGCTCAAGATGGAAAATTAGTTTTAGAGGAAATGAAACTTTCTATTGGCGAAATCGCCAATATTGAAAAAATAGTTTTTGTAGCTTGTGGAACCGCTTATCACTCAGGATTAATTGGAAAATATGCGATGGAGCGCTGGACCAGAATTCCTTGTGAGGTAGAACTTGCAAGTGAATTTAGATACCGAGATCCAATTCTAAATGAAAGAACTTTAGTTGTAGCAATTTCTCAAAGTGGCGAAACTATGGACACTTTGATGGCAATAAGACATGCCAAATCTCAAAAAGCAAAAGTGTTAGCAATTTGCAATACCCAAGGATCCACTATCCCCAGAGAATCAGATGCAGTTTTGTATACCCGCGGTGGACCAGAAATTGCTGTAGCATCCACTAAAGCATTTCTTACTCAAGTTGTGGCAGTGGAATTACTTTCTTTGTATTTTGCAGAATTAAGACTTGATAAACCAACAAATGAAATCAAACAAGTTATGACAGAACTTGCAGATATTTCTTATCAAATCGACACAGTTTTAGATACAACCGATGCTGTAAATGAATTAGCTAAAAAGTATGTGAATGCTCAAAGTGTTTTATTTATTGGTCGCCATGTTGGTTATCCGGTGGCATTAGAAGGTGCTTTAAAACTTAAAGAACTTGCTTACATGCACGCAGAAGGATTTGCTGCAGGTGAATTAAAACATGGACCTATAGCACTAATTGAAGAAGGAATTCCAGTGGTAGTAATTGTGCCAAGTGTTAGAGAAGAAAAAGAATTACATGAAAAAGTTGTTTCTAATATTCAAGAAGTCAGAGCTAGAGGTGCAAAAACTATTTTAATCGTCGAAGAAGGCGATGATTCAATTATTGAATTTGCTGATCACATTGTAAGAATTCCTCGTACAAGTTCACTTTTACAACCATTAGTTGCAACTGTGCCTTTGCAAGTGTTTTCTTGCGCACTTGCCACACTAAAGGGACATGATGTTGACCAACCCCGTAATCTGGCTAAATCAGTAACTGTTGAATAAAAAGGATTAAAAATGATCATTGGCATTGGTGTTGACGTTGTAGATACACCACGTTTTCAAGGTTCATTAATTAGAACTCCTGGATTATCAACAAGGTTATTTACTTCAAAAGAATTAGCTCAACCTGGCGGAAAAGGTGAAAATGCAGTCTCACTTGCGGCAAGATTTGCGGCGAAAGAAGCAGTAGCAAAAGCATTAGGTGCACCAGCTGGTTTAAGTTGGCAAGATTGCGAAATATTAATAGGGGAACGAGGTAAGCCCTATCTAGAAGTAAGTGGCACAGTTTTAAAAGAATCTCAACGCCAAGGAATTACAAATTGGCATTTATCTTTATCCCATGATGGAAATGTGGCAACTGCTTTTGTAATTGCCGAAAAACAATAAGCAATTAGGAAAAATTACGCATGAGTAATTTAAGAAGTGCATATGTTGATTTATCTGCAATTCGAGACAACGTAAAAGTTTTACAAGATTTTGCAAAAAATTCTGAAATTATGGCTGTAGTAAAAGCTGATGCGTATGGTCACGGATTAATTCCAGTTGCAAAAGCGGCAAGACAAGGTGGTGCAACTTGGTTAGGAACAGCACTTTTAGAAGAAGCTATAAGTTTAAGAAATTCCGGAGATAAAGGAAGAATTCTTACTTGGCTTGGTTCACCAAATGATAAGTGGGCTGAATGTATTTCACTTGATATTGATGTGACAGTTTCATCAATTGAGAATGTTTCAGAAGTAATTAATTCTACAAAGAAGATTGGCAAACCTGCAAAAGTGCATGTGAAAGTAGATACAGGTTTGGGTAGAAATGGTGTTATGCCAAATGATTTGGCTGAACTTTCAAAATTATTAGAAGAAGCAAAAGCTTCAGGTTTAGTTGAAGTTGTTGCAGTTTGGACACATTTCGCATTAGCTGATGCTCCAAGTAGCCCAACTATAAAAAAACAATTAGAAGTTCTTGATCAAAGTCACAAATTTTTGGAATCAAGAGGATTTAAAAACTTAATGAAACATGCTGCAAATAGTGCTGCTACATTGACGACTCCCGAAGCTCATTTTGATTTAGTGCGTCCGGGAATTGCTGTTTATGGCATAACTCCTGGTGGAGAATTAAAAGCTGCTTCAGAATACGGATTAAGACCAGCTATGTCATTAAAAGCACAAGTTGCCTTGATAAAAGAAGTGCCTGCAGGTCATGGCATTTCATACGGGGCTGAATATGTAACTAAAACTGATACAAAGATTGCACTAATTCCTTTGGGATATGCAGATGGAATTCCGCGTATCGCAGGAAATAAAGGACCAGTTGTTGCTAAAGGTAAGAAATTTAAAGTAGCTGGCAGAGTTTGTATGGATCAATTTGTGATTGATATTGGAGACCTAGATTTAAAAATGGGAGAAGAAGTAACTTTATTTGGAGATGTATTAAAAAAAGAACCAGATGTTGAAGAATGGGCTCAAGCTTCTCAAAGTATTGGATATGAAATAGTCACACGATTGGGTCCAAGAGTTCCTAGGGTTTATTTAAACGAGATTTGAGAATGACTTTTCAAACAATTACAAAATCAATCAAAGAAACCAAAGAATTAGGCGCCAAATTAGGCAAGTTATTAAAAGCAGGAGATGCAGTATTACTTGACGGTGAATTAGGTGCTGGTAAAACAACTTTTACTCAAGGATTAGCCAGTAGCTTAAACATTAAAGGAGAAGTTACAAGCCCTACTTTTGTAATTGCTCGAGAACATAAATCTTTAGATAATAAAGCTAATTTAGTTCACGTGGATGCCTACCGACTTAATACTTTGGCTGAAATTTCTCAATTAGATTTAACAAGTGATTTAGAAGAGTCAATATTAGTTGTTGAGTGGGGCAAAGGTTTAGTTAATGATTTGGTAGAAAATCCAATAAAAGTAAAGATAAATCACACAGATAATGAAGAAGAACGCTTAATCGAAATTGATGCATCAATTGACATTTTGGAAAAATTAAAATGAGTTCTCCAAATAATGTTTTAGCGATTGATACTTCAACAAATAGGATCGCAGTTGCTTTGATTCAGTTTGCAAAAGATGAAAAAATTTTGGTTAAAGATGATGCGCTCAGACATGCAGAATATGCTTCTGAATTAGTACACCAAATTGTAAAAAGCTCCAAGATAAATTTCTCAGAAATTGGAGCAATAATTTGTGGGATTGGTCCTGGTCCTTTTACCGGATTAAGAGTTGGAATCGTAAGTGCTCAAACGATGGGTTTTGCCTTAAACATCCCAGTTTATGGAGTTTGCAGCCATGATGCGATTGCTTATGAATTCAATTTAACTAATCCAAATAAAGAAGTAACCGTAATAACTGATGCGAGAAGAAAAGAAGTTTATTGGACTCATTATGCAAATGGAAAAAGAATTTCTTCCCCTAAAGTTTCTAAATTAGAAGAGGTAATAATTAGAGGTGAAAAACTTTTACATCAACCGCTCAACCCTTTATATTTGGCAAAAGTAGCCATTGATGCTCTTAACAGATCAGAAATAGGAAAAGAAATAAATAGTTTTAATACCGATTCTGCAACAGGTGATGGATCAGTTGTGTCACTGCCAAATCAAGTCTTACTTCCACCAATTCCTCTTTATTTAAGAAAACCAGATGCCTTAACTTTGGCGGAGCGTTCATGAATTTAACAATTTCTGATTTTTCATGGTGGCAAGTAGTTAAAGCACAAAAAATAGATCAGGAAACTTTTAATGCAACTGCTTGGTCGCTTGAAACTTTCTGGTCAGAATTAGCAGCACGAAATCGCTACTACATTTCTTTAATAGATGAAAATAAAGAAATAGTTGGCTTTGCAGGAGTTGCTTTTAATGGAACGGATGCAGATATTCAAACTATGGTAATTAAACCTCAATATCAAAACCAAGGATTTGGTAAAAAACTTTTAGACAATTTACTGGAAGAAATTAAAGAAAAGAAATCTAATCGAGTTTTTCTTGAAGTTGTTGCTGATAACGAGGCAGCAATAAAATTATATAAATCTAGAAATTTTGAAGTGATTTCAAAAAGACCAAATTATTATCCAAATGGAAAAGATGCAGTAATAATGCAATTAGATTTGAGAAAAAAATGAATCCACTCATATTGGGAATCGAAACATCTTGCGACGAAACAGGAATCGGTATCGTCAGAGGAAATGAATTACTAGCTGATGTTTTGGCTTCATCTGTTGAAGAGCAAGCAAGATTTGGCGGGGTCGTTCCTGAAGTTGCTTCTAGGGCTCATGTTGAAGCGATGGTGCCCATATTAAAAAGAGTCGTTCAAAAATCTGGAGTAAAACTTTCCGATATTGATGCAATTGCAGTTACAAGTGGTCCAGGTTTAGCTGGCGCATTAGTTGTGGGGGTTGCTGCTGCAAAAGCGTTAGCAATTTCTTTGAAAAAACCTATTTATGGAGTTAACCATTTAGCGGCACATGTGGCAGTAGATACTTTAGAAAATGGAGAATTACCTGAACCTTGTTTGGCTCTTTTAGTTAGTGGCGGTCACTCATCCCTTTTGCAAGTTGACAATATTACTTACAAAATTATTTCTCTTGGAAAAACTTTAGACGATGCAGCAGGGGAAGCTTTTGACAAAGTTGCCAGAGTTTTAGGTTTGCCTTTTCCAGGTGGTCCATGGATCGATAAAGCAAGTCAATGTGGTGATCCTTTGAGTATTGAATTTCCTAAAGGTTTGATGAGTAAAGAAGATTTAATTGAACATAAATTTGATTTTTCATTTTCAGGGTTAAAAACTGCTGTTGCTCGTTGGGTTGAAGCTTGGCAAAAAACTGGAGAAATACTTCCTGTTTCAGATATTGCAGCATCTTTTCAAGAAGCAGTAGTTGAGGTATTAGTTAAGAAAACTCTTATGGCTGCAAAAGAAACTGGTATTGACACAGTGGTAATCGGAGGCGGTGTGGCAGCTAATTCAAGATTAAGAGAAATGGCAACTGTTTTAGCAGAAAAAGAAAAAATAAAAGTTAGGATTCCCCGTCCTGGATTGTGCACTGATAATGGTGCCATGGTTGCATCATTAGGTTCACACTTATTTAAAAATCAGATCGAACCTTCAAAAATTACTTTTGAAGTTGATCCAATATTACCAATTACTGTGCAAAAGAATTAAAGTTTGAAACTTGGATACTTATCAGTTACTAAAATAACTGCATATCCCAAAACTCTATTCCAGTATTGAAAAGTTTTATACACAAATTCTCCAGCCCATTTTGGATATTGCGCGGTAATAAATGTATAAACCCAAGCAATCAAAGTAAGAAGTATTGCAATGGCAAGATAAATAAATCCAACTATGGCTAAAGGAAGTGCTAGTAACCATTTAATTAAGGGCAAGAATCTATTTAGCTTTTTACCACCCTCTATTTCTGGAAAAGTAATTTTTACTACAGAATTAGATTCGATAGAAGGATATTTATCGGTTAGTAAATATAAGTAAGCTAAGAATCTTGTTCCTAAATCCAGTAAGTCTCTATTGAAGTTTAAGAAATAGCTTGGATAAATTCCGGTAAATAGTAGAGACAAGACAATAGGTAAAGAAAACAAAACCACAGGTCCCCACGCATTAGGTGAGAATTGGCTGATGATTCCAATAAATAGAGCAACAGGTAGTGCAAAAATTAATCTAAAGAAAACACTTAAACGATCTCTTTTGGTGTAACTGACTTTAATTTGAGTTTGAATCTGATTTTTCATATTTGCCTTTCTGGGCGATATTTTTAGACTACTAGGAAAAATGGCGTTCCCAGGCCGGTTTTGCCTCGTTGAGCCCCAATTCACACAAAGTCTGGCACTCAAGTTGAGGGAGTGCTAAAGAGTTGGTAAGTTATAAACCGATGACTTTGAGTGGCCTAAAACCACGAAAAGTCTCAATCAAAAAAAACTCAATCCCATGAAGGGGTAACAGATCCGTGGCGGTCCAAATTAAACCATTAGAGGATCG
>VFQT010003649.1_pt1 | contig 13801 bp, 6 predicted proteins | sample 3512381 | NCBI WGS metagenome assembly VFQT01 (sample SAMN10412376, study PRJNA504923) | tailings metagenome | isolation source: Relicate 2 Philex TSF3 active mining site | place: Philippines: Tuba, Benguet | collected 2017-08-29 | reverse complement strand
GTGTGACCAAGGTTTAAAAGGCTTCTTATGCCCTTTGTCTCGGTAAAGTCTTTTTGAACTATCTTTGCCTTAATACTGCAGCAGTCGTAAATAATAGTGTTTAGTATTTGAGGCGGCATGTTGCAGCCTTGTTTTATATGAGCCTCGTGCTGGGTGAGGTAATTAAAAAACGCCCTGTCCCACAAAAGCCCGTATTTTAAAGCCTCAGCATAGCCAGACAAAAACTCCTGCTCTGGCAGGGTTGCTAGCAATGCGGTGTCGCATAATACAGCCTTTGGTTTATAAAAAGTGCCAATCATGTTTTTTGAGGAGACAGTGTTAATTGCCGTCTTGCCCCCAACTGAGCTATCAACCATAGATAAAAGCGTTGTTGGGTACTGTATAAAATCAATCCCCCTAATCATTACCGAAGCCAAAAAGCCAACCAAATCCCCCACGCTGCCCCCACCCATTGCAACAAGCAAGGTTTTGCGAGTTGGTTTTAGGTCCAAAACCTTATTTGCAAGCCATTCAAAAACCTCAAAACTTTTTACAGCCTCGCCAAATTTTGGTAGCGTGATGGATGTAACTTTAGTATCGTTAAAAGTTAAATTTTCAAAGATAGTTTTGTTCTCTGCAAGATGTGCGTCCTTAACAACAATAATCTGCCGCCCGCCTGCAATGCTGTTTAACTTGCTTTGCAAATCCTGAGGATTGCAATCTCCGCTTGAGCTAAACATGTAAATTGGATAGGATTGCTTTGCAAAAAACCCAGAGCCCACTTTTAGCTTTAGCATATCTTTTAAACAAAAATCTTCTTAAGCAGCTGATTTGTCAGGGCATGACCGGACTTATAACAAGTAAATTTTGCATTAAACAAGTGACCGCTTGTGTAAATATCACCTATAAAATCAAGAATTTTATGACGCACAAAATCGTCTTTAAATGTCATTGCAGATTTGTTGACAACCTCTTCCTCTGTCATCAATATCCCGTTATTTTCATCCCCCCCTTGTGCCTAGCCTATTGTCTTAAGCTAGTCGTAGTCTTTTTTTAAGGCAAAGGTTTTAGCGTGTGCTATGTCGCTTTCAAAACAATCGCCCTTTGCTTGATCAAAGATATATCTTTGTACACCTACTTCCTTGCAGGCAAAGTCTATGGTAAAATCAATACAAAGCCCATTATAAGGCTCTGCTTTGATGTATGTATCTTTGTGCTCCACCGCAAAGCTATCGCTGATTGTGATGATTGGCATTATTTTGGTAAAAAACACTTTTTCGCAGGTTTTAAGCCCAAATAAAAACGCCTTACTTGCACCGTCAAGTGTTGGTAATTCTTTGTTGTCTATATCAATCATGCAATCTGTAATGCCGTAATACCACAAGGCTGCCATCAAATGCTCGGTTGTGGAAACCTCCACCCCAGCCTCGTTTTTAATACTAGTGTTAAATGTAAGGTCGCTAACATTTTTAAAGTCAGCTTTAATGATGTTGTCTTTATCGGCTATATCTGTTCTTCTAAAAAAAATACCCGTGCCATCATGCAATGGGTTTATTGTAATACTTACATCAACGCCGCTATGCAAAGCTTTGCCACTAAATGCAACAGAGTCCCTCAGCGTTGCTCTGTAGATTGTTTTTTGCATAACTTTATCACCCATGGCAATTAAAACAAATAATTAAAACACTTACTAACACATGAATGGTGTACCCGGCGGGATTTGAACCCGCAGCCTTTGCCTTCGGAGGGCAATACTCTATCCAATTGAGCTACGGATACATCCTGCACCAATGCATTGTGCCAAGCTTTGCAAAAATATAAATATAATTTTATCTTATTGTCAAGTAATCTTTGTGTTTTATATTCTTGACAAGGAGGATAATTTTTGATACTTTTAACTAAGATTGCTTCATTGCCTATTTTGAAGCCTTAATAATTAATGGATATTTACTTTGATTATGGCAAAAAAAAATACAAAACAGGATGCTTTGGCAACCAATGTTGTTACTGCACCAAATTACACAAAACTTGCAAATCTTGATAACAGCATTATTATTGAGGGTGCAAGGCAAAATAATCTTAAAAACATATCCCTTAATATACCCAAAAATCAGTTTGTTGTAATAACAGGACCCAGTGGTAGCGGTAAGTCCTCTTTGGCTTTTGACACAATCTATGCCGAGGGGCAACGCAGGTACATTGAGAGCCTGTCAACCTACGCTAGGCAATTTTTAAATATTCAGGGCAAACCAGACTACGACTCCATATCCGGCCTCTCCCCAGCTATTGCAATAGACCAAAAAACTACATCTAAAAACCCAAGGTCAACCGTTGCTACAATGACGGAAATCTACGATTATTTGCGTGTTTTGTATGCTAGAGTTGGCGTGCCATTTTCACCCGAGACAAACTTGCCAATAAAAAGCATTACGGTTAGCGAGATGATTGATGCTATTTTAAAATTACCTCTTGCTACAAAAATCAACATCATTGCACCGGTTGTAAGGGGGCAAAAAGGGGAACACAAAAAGCTTTTATTGACATTACGCAAAAGCGGATACGAAAGAATAAAATTTAACGGCGAGCTTACATCAATAGACGATGTAATTATGAATATTGATAAAAATCGCAAAAACACAATTGATGTTGTTGTTGACAGACTTGAGATTAAAGCTGGCATTAAAGACCGTCTCGCCTCGTCTGTTGAAACCGCAGTTAAGCTATCCGAGGGCATACTACACGCCGAAGTAGTATCAATTGACCAAGGAATTGACGATCAAGAACTAGAACCAATCAATGGCACAAAAATTTGCGAGGGGGCAATTCTTAACTTTTCCGAGAAGTTTTGCTGCCCAGTATCTGGCTTTACCATTGAGGACATGGAGCCAAGAATTTTCTCTTTTAACAGCCCTTACGGCGTTTGCCCTTCTTGCAACGGGGTTGGCACGGAGTATCACTTTGTGCCAGAGCTGACAATTGGCGATTCTTCTTTATCAATAAGAGAGGGGGCGATTACTTTATGGACTACTCAAGCCTCTTCAAAACATTACATACAGATGTTAAAAACTTTAGAAGAGGAGTTTGAATTTTCGATAGACGAGCCCTTTGAAAACATAAACGACAAGGCAAAACAAATGATATTTTATGGGCTTGGCGAGAGGGAAATTGAATTTAGCTACAACGATGGCATGCGTATCTATAAAGTTAAAAAGCAATACGAGGGCATAATGACAATGCTTTATAATAGATGGAGGGAGACAGATAGTGATGTTATCAGGGAGGAGCTGCAGAAGTTTCAGGATGTAACAAAATGCCGCGAGTGTAGTGGATACAGACTTAAAAAGGAATCTCTATGCGTTAAGATTAATAACAAGCATATAGGTGAAATTTGCAAAACAAGCATTAACGATGCAATTATTTGGTTTAATTCCTTGCACGAGCATTTAAACAAGCAACAAAACGAAATTGCCTCCAAGGCGGTAAAGGAAATAGTTAAAAGACTTGGATTTTTGCAAAATGTTGGGGTTGGCTATCTTACTCTTTCAAGGGAGAGCGGCACTTTATCTGGTGGCGAGTCACAAAGAATCCGTCTTGCTAGCCAAATAGGCTCGGAACTTACGGGTATTTTGTATATACTGGACGAGCCATCAATTGGCTTGCATCAATCTGATAATGAAAAACTTATCCGTACAATTAAAAACCTCAGGGACATTGGCAACAGTGTAATTGTTGTGGAGCATGACGAAGAGACAATGGAAGAGGCAGACTATATTATTGACATAGGCCCAGGTGCTGGTATAAACGGTGGGCATGTAATTGCCGAGGGCACGCCTGCCGAGGTTATGCAAAACAAAGATAGCATTACCGGCGCCTACCTTAGCGGTAGGGAGGTAATTAACCTAGACGGCAGAGCAAGACGCCAGCTTGGTAACGGTCAGTTTTTGGAAGTTAGAGGCGCAAAGGGCAACAACCTTAAAAACATATCAGTAAAAATACCTCTTGGCATGTTTGTAACGGTTACCGGCGTTAGTGGCTGTGGCAAGTCCACCCTTGTTATGGAAACTCTCTACAGAGCTCTAGCTGCAAAACTTTACAAGTCCAAGGTTAAGTCCGAGCCTTACGACGATATTATCGGGCTTGAAAATATCGAGAAGGTAATTGAAATAGACCAGTCCCCAATCGGGCGTACGCCTAGGTCCAACCCAGCAACTTACACTGGAGCATTTAATTATATTAGGGATTGGTTTTCTGGCTTGCCGGAAGCACGCAGAAGAGGCTACAAACCAGCAAGATTCTCTTTTAATGTAAAAGGTGGTAGGTGCGAAGCTTGCCAAGGTGACGGCGTTGTTAAGGTTGAAATGCACTTTTTGCCAGATGTCTATGTTTGCTGCGATATATGCAAGGGCAAAAGATACAACCGCGAAACACTTGAAATTGAATTTAAAGGCAAAACCATCTCCGATGTTCTTGAAATGTCCGTTGACGAGGCATTAAACTTTTTTAAACCAGTGCCTTTAATTAAGGAAAAATTCCAGTACCTCTCCGATGTAGGGCTTGGATACATGAAGCTTGGGCAATCTGCAACAACTCTTTCAGGTGGTGAATCTCAAAGAATTAAGCTTGCTAAGGAGCTTTCGCGTAAAACCGCAGGTAATTGCCTTTACATTTTGGACGAGCCTACAACGGGGCTGCATTCCCACGATATTAAAAAGCTTTTGGATGTGTTGCACAGGCTTATAGACCAAGACAACTCAATGATAGTGATAGAGCACAACATGGATGTAATTAAAACATCGGACTATATAATTGACATGGGACCCGAAGGCGGCGACAAGGGCGGCATGGTTGTTGCCTGCGGCGCACCAGAAGATATATGCAAGGTGCAAAATAGCATTACAGGCAAGTATCTGCAAAAGTATCTTGAAAAAATGAAGAGGCGTAAATAGCCTCACCCCTCCCTTTTGTAAAAGCTATGGATGTTGATATTTTGTCATTTTTTATATTTAGCCGGATATAGCGATTGTTAAGATGTTTTACAATCTTCATTTTGCATTCAAAAACAGTAATTAGCAAAATTACAATATATCCATTGAAAATTGCAAAAACGGATATATATTTTATTTACAAGCTTTAAAATTAATATTGCTATTTTTAAAAATGAGCGAGGAGAAGACAAAAAAAACAAAGCCTAGTAAGCTTTCATCAGCAAAGTCAAAACGAAGCCCCAATGATGCCGTCGTGGAAGTTGGTAGTAAAAAAACAGAATCAAATACGGCAACCGCAAAGGCTGCAAGTAAGGTAAAAAAAGCCACAAAAAAATTACATAACTACGAATACCTTAATCAAAAAGATAGCCTACCTTTAGTTGCTGTAAAGTCTGTGGTGCTGTTTCCGGGTAATGTATTACCTTTATTTGTTGCAAAAAACTCCTCCATTGCATCGCTTGAGTTTGCTTTTGCCAATAGCTTTGATGTTGCTGTTTTTACCAATCATCCAGAAAAACAATCTGCTACCATAAAAGCAATAAAAGAACCAGAGGAAAACAATCTTTACAAAATTGGTGTAAGAGCTAGGGTTTTGCATATATCAAAATCCAGCGATGGAACCGCAAGAGTGCTTTTGGAGGTAAAAAACAGGCTTGAATTTGAGTCTCTTGTTAGCTACAAAGATTCCGCCGATGTGTTTGCCATTAAACACAAAAAGCCTCTTGATAACGACTTTCATATCGTAGTTGTTAAGGACATTCAAAATCCACAAACTCACTCTACGCCAAAGATGCAAAGGCTTAAAAAGGCAATTATTGAAGCCGCTAGAGAGATGTCCAAGCTAAACCCATTTAGAATAAATGAAGAGTCCTTAAATATAATATCTAAAATTGAAAGCAATGATGTATTTTTTTATGCCATTGCAATTACCATAGAAGCCGAAACAAAGTTAAAACAAAAATTACTGGAATCATCAAGCTTGGAAGAGGGCTTTGAGGAGCTTTATAAACAAATTTGCGACGAGCTTGCGGTGATGCATTACGACCAAGAAATTAATTCCAAAATTAGAGACAAAATTAAAAATGACCAAAAAAAGTTTTACCTACAGGAGCAAAAAAGAATGATTGAAAAGGAGCTTCACGAAGTTTCGCCTAAGGACGACCAAAGTGAGTATGCAAAATACTTTGAAATTGCCGAACAAAAAAAGATGCCAAAAGAGGCGGTTGATAAAATTAAAGAGGAGGTTGCGAGGGTTAAAAACTCATCCTATTCATCGGAGTCCGGCATGACAAAAACCTATTTGGACTTTTTAACCTCCATGCCATGGGGCAAGGCAGATGCTGAAAACAAAAGTCTTAGTAAAGCTAATGATGTGCTTAACGCCCACCACTACGGCTTGCAAAAGGTTAAGGATAGAATTTTGGAATATATTGCGGTAAAGGTTAAATCTGGCTCAAAAAAAGGGCAAATTTTATGCCTTTACGGGCCGCCGGGGGTGGGTAAAACCTCTCTTGCTAAGTCCGTTGCAGAGGCAATGGGTAAAAAATATGCAAAGATCTCCCTTGGCGGGCTAAGAGACGAGGCGGAAATACGGGGCCACCGCAAAACATATGTTGGGGCTTTTGCCGGCAAACTTTTAACCTCACTTAAACGCCTTGGTGCAGATAATCCAGTAATACTACTAGACGAAATAGACAAGATGGGCTCAAACAGCAAGGGGGACCCAGTGTCAGCACTGTTAGAGGTTTTGGACCCAGAGCAAAACTCTCAGTTTAGCGACCATTATCTTGAAATACCTTACGATGTATCGTCTGTGACTTTTATTGCAACCGCAAACAGCCTTGACATACCCCTCCCTCTACTTGACAGAATGGAGGTGATAACCCTTAGCGGCTACACGGAGGGCGAAAAAATACACATCTGCCAAAACTACATAGTGCAAAAAGTGTTAAAGGAATGCGGCATTGATGACGGCAGTATTGAAATCACTAAGGAGGCGATCGTTGATATTATTAGATATTACACCAGCGAGTCCGGCGTTAGAGGGCTTGAAAGACAAATTAAAAAACTTGCTGGCAAATTTGTAAAGGATCTTGTAATGCAACAATCCCTTGATAGCGACAAAGATGCAAATGCAAAAGATGCAAAAAAAGCAAAATCTAAAAAGCAAGATATAGCGGGTGCAAAAGTTATTTCCCCAGAAGATTTAAAATACTACCTTGGCATTAAAAAGTTTAAGTTTGGCATAGCCGAGGACAAAGACCAAGTTGGGGTTGTAACTGGACTAGCTTACACTCAAATGGGCGGAGATGTGTTAAAAATTGAGGCAATTAAGTCATCCGTGCTTGAAAAACCAGAACTTAAAACAACTGGCAAGCTTGGGGAGGTGATTAAGGAATCTGTTGCAGCTGCCTATAGCTACATTCAATCCCGTGCCGCAGATTATGGCATTGACCCAGAGCTTTTTAAAAAGTCTAGCATTCACTTGCACTTTCCGGAAGGTGCGGTGCCAAAGGATGGACCATCGGCAGGCACGGCAATTAGCCTTGCACTTTTGTCGCTTTTTACCGGCAGGCCAGTGCGTAAGGACATAGGGCTAACTGGCGAGATAACCCTTACCGGCAAGGTTTTGCCAATTGGCGGGCTTAAGGAAAAGCTAAATGCCGCCCTAAGAGCTGGGCTTACAACAATCTTTATACCCGTGGATAACACTAAAGACCTTGAGGAAATACCAGATGATGTAAAAAATGCCCTCAAGATTATACCTGTTGACTGCATTGACACAATAACTCAAAACGCATTGATATAGCAAAACCATGACTCAGGATTTTAGCCAATTAAACCTTAAAATCAATCAGATAAAGGATAAAACTGACATTTACATTAGCAATTACTTTGCAAATCTTAAGCCGGAGTCCGCAGATCTATTAAAAGCAATGAGCTACTCGGTTGTTGACAGAGGCAAAAGGCTAAGACCAGCCTTAATATTTTTAACATCTAAACCCTTTGGGCTTGACGACAAAACCTGCCTTACTTTAAGCCTTTGCGTGGAGATGGCACACGCATATTCACTAATTCACGACGACCTGCCATGCCTTGATAACGAGCAGCAAAGAAGCGGTAAGCCTTGCTCTCACATAGTTTTTGGCGAGGCAATGGCATTGCTTGCGGGCAACTCCTTACTAACTCTGTGCTTTGAGGTTTTGGCTGGACCTAGCTTAAACTTAGATGACGGCAAAAAACTAAAGATTATTCACACCTTTGCCAAGGCATTTGGACATTGCGGCGTTATGGGCGGGCAAGTGCTTGATGTTGAAATTGCTAAAAACGGCGGTAAAAACCTCGCCCGCGAAGAGTTGTTTAAAATGCAAAGCCTTAAAACAGGCGAGTTTTTTGCTTTTTGCACCTCGCTTGGTGCCATGCTTTGCGGTAGCAAAAAAGACTACGACGCTTACAAGCAATACGGTCACGCCCTTGGCAAGATATATCAAATTGTTGACGATGTTTTGGACGCTGGGCAGGATGATGCAAATTCTGTGCTTAGCTTTTTTGCCTCGGCAGACGATGCTTTGCAATTTGCAAAATCAATAGCAAACGATGCTTGCAAGGATATTAAACAGGAGCATCTTAGTGATTTTTTGCATTACATAATCACTCTTGCAAAGCCAGCAAATTAATGCCCCCTTAGATGATTAACGGATTTGCCTTTAAGGATAGCATCTTTGCCCTAAGACGCATACTTATTATTTGCATCTTGTGGTTTTGCCTTTGCTTTGGCTTTTGCCTTGCTTACAACCATGTAATTATTGATATTTTTTTTAACAACCTTAAGCTCACTAGCAACAACAACTTACTTTTTACAAAAAACATTACAAGCGGGGCTTTTATTGCTTTAAAAACAGCATTTTATCTATCACTTTTGTTGCTTTTGCCGGTGCTGTTTGGCTCTTTGTATCATTTTGCTTCCGCAGGTTTGTTTAAAAAGGAACGCCGCTTTGCCGCCCTAGTAATCTGTGCCTGCCTTGGGCTTGGGCTTGTGGGTGTTGCCTTTGGTTTTTTTGTCTTTGCAAAAATGTTTTTTACCTTCTTTCTGGGGCTTAGCTTAAGCTCTCACGGCGTGCAAACGCTTATAGACGCCGAGCATTTAATTGAGCTTTACATATCTTTTTGCATTATGGGATTTTTTGTGTTTCAAACCCCGCTTTGCATTTTTGCCTTGCTAAAAATAGGGGTTTTAAAGCAAGATGTTTTTGTAAAATATCGCAGATTTTACATAGTAATCTATCTTGCAATCGGTGCCATTGTTACGCCGCCAGATGTTTTAAGCCAAATTGTAGTATCCTTTACCTTGTGGATTTTGACGGAACTTGGTTTTTTTGCCTACAAAATAACTTCAAAACCCAGTTAAACATTAGGTTATTAAAGTTTTTCAATGCAATCTAAAGCTGCCTTACATTCCAAAAGCCAGACCTTGACGCCTAAAATCGGCGGCGGCGGTGCAATTGTTCTCATCTGTGTTGCAGGCTATCATGTTGATTCCGCTAGTTAAGTCGTAGTTAAAGTTAGGCTCCAATGCTTTTTGCTCCAAAAAGTTTGTCGTTGAATGTAGCGAATATTTTGCGCGCTTTTCAAGCTCAATAACCTTGCTACTATTTGTTTTTGCAAAGTTTGGTGCGGCCAAATTGCTTGCTGGCTCCAGCTTTGCATCCAAGGCTAAAACTATGGTTTTTAAAATATAACTTAAAATACGCACTCCACCCGGCGAACCTACTATCAAAACAGGCTTGTTTGTATTAACATCCACAACTATAATTGGAGACATGGCACTACGAGGGCGTTTAAAGGGCATGATTTTATTGATATTTGGCGAGCCATCTGTGTTTGTAGGGTTAAAAGCAAAGTCTGTCATTGTGTTGTTTAGCACAAAGCCATCAATCATTGTAAAGGAGCCAAAAAAGTTTTCAATTGATTGCGTCATTGACAAAGCGTTGCCAAATTGGTCTACAACTGATATATGGCTTGTTGTGGTTGACTTATCGCTTTGCCCACTTTTTGCAAAACCCCCAAGCCCAGATGCAACAATGGAAGGAGCTTTTTTGTAAGATATTAACTTTGCTCTTTGTTTTGCGTAGTTTGCGTTTAGCAACAAAGATTCATCAAATGCCTCAAAGGATTTGTCAGCAACAATAGCCGCCCTGTCGGCAAGGGCAAGCCTTAGCGCCTCGCTTGTTATGTAGATAAATTCATTAGGATTTTTTTTGTAAATTGCATGTAAATCAAAATTTTCAAGTATCTTAAGAGTCTGCAGGATTGTAATTGCAGAACTTGGTGCCTCTGGTCCGCAAATTTTGTAATTATTGCGATATATTATACAAGACGGATTGCTAAATTTTGCCTTGTAGTTTTTTATATCACTTGCAAGCATAATGCCGGTGTTTGCATCTGTGTTTTCAAGGCGTTTTGCAATTCTGTCTGCGTAGTATTGAGTGTAAAAAAAGTAAGGGCTGTGCGCTATGTTGCTAAGGGTTTTTGCAAGTTCATTATTTTTAACAATTTCACCCTCAAGCTTTGCGGTTTTGCCGTTAAAATAAATATGCCAATCTTTAAAATCAATGTCCTGTAGATGGTGTTTTTCAATCTGCTCCAAATGCACCGCAAGACGCTGACTTACGCCAAAACCATTTTTGGCAACAAAAATTGCATCATTAAATAGTGTTTGCCAAGGCAATTTGCCGTATTTAAGATGCAGCTGATAAATCATTGCAACATAGCCAGGCACCCCAACCGACAGCCCCCCGTGCACAACATCGTTAAACGCTCTTTCTTTGTCGCCATTCATAAACATTTGTGAATTTGCATTTTGCGGTGCAGATTCCCTGCCGTCAATACTAATAAATCTTTTGTTTTTTGCATCGTAAAAAGTTGCAAAACCACCGCCACCAATCCCAGATGCCTGAGGCTCAACAACGCCAAGAACCAAAGATGTTGCAATTGCAGCATCAACCGCATTACCACCTTTTTGCATAATTTTTACCCCAGCCATAGTAGCCAAAGGATGCGAGCTTGCAACGGCATATTTTTTAGCAACAAATTGCTCCTGCTTTCCAAGGTTTTTACTGGCAAGTTCCGGCTCATGAGGGGTTTTGGTAGTCTTGCCTTCCCAGATTTCAAAAAAACCAGCAATCGCTAGGCCAAAGCCAAACAATCCTGCCATTATAATTGCAAATAAAAAGTATTTACGGACACCCCAAGCTTTTTTAATGCCAAGCATATAACAAACAAGCACAAATATCTATTTTTTAATTTTGTTAAAATTAATCTGCAAATGCAAGACTATATTACAAATTATCCTTGCAATATTATTTTATAAGTGCATAATTTTGAATAACCCGCTGTGGCTTTGCGTGCTTGTGTTTTTACTTGCATGAGGAAAGTCCGAGCTTTAATATGCAAAAATGCCGTTGAAAAACGGGGGGAGTGATCCTACGGAAAGTGCAACAGAAAACAAACCGCCAAAACTTTGTAAAAAGCTTTGGTAAGGGTGAAACAGTGAGGTAAGAGCTCACTAGCCTTAGTGGCAACACTAAGCTTTGCAAACCCCATTTAAAGCAATACCAAATAGGGGTGGCCCTGTGCTTTGCACGGGTTAGCTTCAAGCTAAGGCTTGCATATGTGCCAGCTGCCCGGGTAGGTAGCACGACCTGCTTAGCAATAAGCAGGCTAGATTAATAAAGCCAGCAATTAACTACCTATTAATTTAGGTAATTAATTGCACAGAACTCGGCTTATAGGCGGGTTGCCTTAATGTTTAGCTACCTAAATCTACAGAACTCCGCTATAGATAAAATAATTACCAGCAAACAAAGTTGGCTGCATGTTGTTGTGTGGTATTGCATCGTCGCTTGCGGTATTTTGAGTGGTTGTTTTTACCCCGTCAGTTAGCGTTGTTGCAACCCCTGGGTTAGCAGGATTTGTAACTGAACCAGCTATGCATGTTATAAAATCACTTGATGTGTTAATTTTGCTTGCAGGATAGAGTGCACCAACCGAAAATCTAAATTGCTCTACATGCGAGTGATTTTTAAGCGGGGTCTGGTCTTGGGTTAAGGTGTGAGTCTCGGCACCCACTGAGCTACCAATTATTCTGCTGCTTAGCCCAGAGCCCTGACCAATCGCCCCAAATACCTTACCTCTAAAGTCAGGTAAGTTAAAGGTTGACGACCCATCCCCAGTACCAAAAGATGTGCCGATTACATTAAATAACGCCGAGTAAGCAACCCTTGAAACCGCTCTTCCATTGCAAATTAAAAAACCTGTGTGGTCACTTTGTATTGCCGATGTTTTAAAGTCGCCAACTGCAAAACTGACCCCATTGGATTTAATACCTGCAATAGTTTGCAAAACAGAATCAATTTTTACATTTACCGCACCAATGTCATCTTGCTCTTTTTTGTTAAGACTTGCAATACTGCCTTGCAAAGAACTTACATCACTAGCTTGTTTTGTACTTAGGTCGCTTACACTAGCTTTTGTTGCGGCGTTGGATTGTAGTGTATTTAGGGCTGATTGCAAAGAGCTTACATCGCTAGCTTGTTTTGTAGATAAGTCACTAATATTTTTTGTAATGCCTGAAATACTTGTTTGGACTGCCCCCATATCGCTAGCTTGTTTTGTGCTTAGGTCGCTTACACTAGCTTTTGTTGCGGCGTTGGATTGTAGTGTATTTAGGGCTGATTGCAAAGAGCTTACATCGCTAGCTTGTTTTGTAGATAAGTCACTAATATTTTTTGTAATGCCTGAAATACTTGTTTGGACTGCCCCCATATCGCTAGCTTGTTTTGTGCTTAGGTCGCTTACACTAGCTTTTGTTGCGGCGTTGGATTGTAGTGTATTTAGGGCTGATTGCAAAGAGCTTACATCGCTAGCTTGTTTGGCTGTAAGGTCACTAATGTTTTTTGCAACACCAGCAATACTTGTTTGGACTGCCCCCATATCGCTAGCTTGTTTTGCTTCTAAATCACTTATACTGGCTTTGTTGGTGGCAGTATAAGACTGCAAAGTATTGATACTTTTTTGCAAATCTAATACATCACTTGCCTCTTTTGCAGATAAATCACTAATATTTTTTGCAATACCTGAAATACTTGTTTGCAAAGAACTTACATCGCTAGCTTGTTTTGTAGATAAGTCACTAATATTTTGTGTAATGCCTGAAATACTTGTTTGCACAGAGCTTACATCACTAGCTTGCTTGGCTGTAAGGTCGCTAATGTTTTTGCTTAGCTCGTCTTTTTGATTGGCAACATTTGCTTTTAAGTTCAATATGTCATTGGTATTTTGAGCAATTAGTGGCAAAGATTGCTCGTAGCTTGTTTTAAGAACATATAGCTCAGCTTTTGCCTCAAGGGTTGCGGTTGCATTTTGCAAAGCTGCTATATTGGCTTGCAATGGCTTTATGTCGTTTAAAGTAAGTCCACCGCTAGTGCTTGTAATGGCTGCAGATTGCGGCACAACCTGTATAAAAGTATTGCCCCCGCTTGAGTACATGGACTGCGAAATTAGTCTTTCAAAACCCCCGTTGACGGCATAGTAAAACTGCGAATTTTCAAGCAAAAAGAATATCATTCCATCGCTTAAATCGGTAAATCGCCATCCGTTTTGCGTAAAGGATGCTAGCTTTGCATCGCTGCCACTAAAAGCTTCAATAGCATTTTTGCCAACTAAGTAAAAAACTCCGTTAATTGGACTAACTGGCGGATTGACAAAAGGCGTAAGGCTATAGAGTCTTGCATTAAGCATTAGGTCGTTTAAGGCGAAGTTTTCATTAAGCTTGATTT
>VFQT010003648.1_pt1 | contig 13802 bp, 11 predicted proteins | sample 3512381 | NCBI WGS metagenome assembly VFQT01 (sample SAMN10412376, study PRJNA504923) | tailings metagenome | isolation source: Relicate 2 Philex TSF3 active mining site | place: Philippines: Tuba, Benguet | collected 2017-08-29 | reverse complement strand
GGCTGAAAGGGCTCAGCGAATGGCTCCAGACCGGCGGGGTCACACATTTGACCAGTACGAGAATCCAAAGAGCATGTGCAAAGTGTGGGCGGTTCTTTGCGAAGATTCGGGTTATGAATGCAACGACAGCGGTCAGCAATGCGATTTGCCATACCTGCGACACAATGATCTTCAGCAGATGGTCACTCATGGCCGCACTCCTGCTGCCGAACAATCCCGGAAAGGCACGTGAACAGCATCTTACCGGAATGCCTTCGTCTATTGCTCATCGCTGCCTCCTTCCAGTCGATCCAGCAACTGGCGGAGCTGATCAATGTCATTGGATGAGAACTGGCGCTCTTCGACAAGGTGCTTCATCAGCGGCATGGTTTCGCCACCGAACAGCAGGTCTACCATCTCACTGACGGTTTCGCGGATGACTGTCTGAGGCTTCACTTTCGGTGTGTAGACGCGATTTCGCCCATCGAGTCGCACATTGAGATAGCCTTTTTCTTCAAGTCGCCGCAGGTATGTCTGAACTGTGGTGAAGTCAATTTCTCGTCCGGCGGGAAGTGCTTCGAACACCTGCCGGACACTGGCGCCCTTCAGCTGCCAGACGATGCGGGCAATCTCGAGTTCGGCTTTGGAAAGACCTGGTCGTGGCGGCAACGAAATCCCCTCCGTGCTTGCGATGAATCAATTACAAATGTCCCTGAGTTTTGGATGATGACGTACAAATGTAATTGAGTCAATGGAGTTTGATGAAAAGGCGCAACTGTCGAGCCCATGTGACGTTGACTGGTCGATGGTGGGTGATGGACTGGATCTTTCAGAAGTAGTTCGGGAGTCTGATACGCTCTTTGACAGTTGGCGGCTTGCGTGGGGTGTGGTGTCCGGAATAGACTCAATCGCGGTTCGAAATGTCGACGTGCTGTGGAGTCTCAACGAATGGCAGCGACCGATAATGATCATTCTCGATCGCGACGCGCCATGCTGATTCAGGCTGGCGGTGGGGCCGGGATGCTGGCGTTCTCCACAATGGTTGCCCGTGCTCGTTCAGCGTCCGAGGCCGGGAAGACAATCGGTGCCAGTGTGCACTTTCCAGCCCGCGCAAAGCGAGTGATCTGGCTGTTCATGCACGGCGGACCCAGTCACATGGATCTGTTTGATCCGAAGCCCGCGCTGACGCGGTATGCGGGACAACCGCTGCCTGAGAGTTTTGGCAACGTGATGACTCGTCGAGACGTGGCGCGAAATCCGTTGCTGGCTCCGGTTCGCAGATTTCGGCCTCGTGGGAATTCCGGTCTGGAGATCAGTGATTTTCTGCCGGAGATCGCGAGGCATGCGGATGATCTGTGCGTCGTGCGATCGCTGCACGGAGACAGCGTCAATCATCCGCAGTCGGTCTATCAGATGAACACTGGCAGCATTCTGATGGGCCATCCAAGTGTGGGAAGCTGGGTTGCCTATGGACTGGGATCAGAGAATGAAGACTTACCGGCATTCATAGTCATGCCGGATCCTGGCGGTGGACTCAAAGGGGGACCTGTCGCGTGGGGCAGTGGATATTTGCCGGCGACTTTTCAGGGCGTCTCGGTTCGATCCGGGTCGTCTCCCATCCTGGATTTGAAAGCGCAGCCGGGAATCAGCACAGAGCAACAGATCCGCAACATAGGGCTGCTTCAGTCGATCAATCATCGACACCTGCTGGAGCGTGATTCCGACGACCAGTTGAATGCACGCATTCGAGCCTACGAACTGGCGTTTCGAATGCAGGCCAGAGCGCCGGAGCTGGTCGACACAACGAGCGAGACTGCTCGGACGCTGGCTCTGTACGGCATCGACCAGAAGGAGACGCAGGAATTTGGAATGCGGTGCCTGCTGGCTCGACGGATGGCTGAACGCGGAGTGCGTTTCATTCAGCTTTATTCGGGTGATACGAACGGCTGGGATGCCCATTCGGATGTGGATCAGAATCATTCCGCACTTTGTAGACGCACCGATCGGCCCATTGCGGGATTGCTGACAGACCTGAAGCAGCGTGGTCTGCTGGATGACACACTGGTCATCTGGGGCGGAGAATTTGGTCGGATGCCCATGAGCGAACAGGGCCGGGGGCGGGACCACAATCCATGGGGCTATTGCGCGTGGCTTGCTGGCGCAGGAATTTCCGGAGGCCGAGCCTACGGCGCTACGGATGACATTGGATTACGAGCGGAACGCGATCGTGTTTCCATCCATGACTTTCATGCAACACTGCTGCATCTGCTGGGCGTCGATCATGAACAGTTGACTCATTTTCATAACGGTCTGGACAAGCGTCTGACGGGGCCCGATGAGGCTCATGTTGTTCACGGGCTGATCGGGTAGTCGAATGCTGGCGAAGAAGATGAAACAGATTCCATCGCTGACGGTTGCGATTCTCATTGCCGCAGCAATGACCGTGTCAGCACAGGAATATTCGGAGATGCCGATTCGCGAATCGGATCGCGACCACTGGTCGTTTCGGCCGTTGAATCCTGTCGTTGTTCCGGAGAGTTCGGACGACCCGAGATTCCGGAACGAGATTGATCATTTCATCGCTGCTCGGTTGAAAGCGGATGGCCTGACGATGCAGCCTGAGGCGTCGAGGCGTGTTCTGCTTCGTCGGGTGACACTCGATTTGACGGGGCTCCTGCCAGCGAATGAGGACGTCCGACAATTTGTCGCACAGGAGTCTGCTCAATCGTTTGAAGATGTCGTTGATCAATTATTGGGTTCTTCCGCGTACGGCGAACACTGGGCTCAGCAATGGCTGGACCTGGCTCGATTTGCGGAAACGGATGGTTTCGAACATGACATCGTTCGTCCTGATGCCTGGCGTTATCGAGATTGGGTCATCGATGCGTTGAATCGGGATATGCCGTATGACCGGTTCGTGCGGATGCAGATTGCAGGGGATCTGATTGAGCCTGGCAATGCTGACGCGGTTGTGGCCACGCAGTTCTGTCTTTCCGGGCCCGACATGCCGGATATCAATTCGCAGGACGAGCGTCGCCACACGCTGCTTAACGAAATGACATCAACCGTCGGTGAGGTGTTTCTCGGTTTGCAGCTTGGCTGCGCGCAGTGTCACGATCATAAATACGATCCGATCAGCCAGGCGGATTTTTATCGGCTGCGAACGGTCTTCGAGCCAGCAGTGCATGTCAGGAAGAACGCGCCGGTCAAGGCGTTGCTTGAGGTGCCGGATCAAACCATCACCAGCCACGTGATGTTGCGAGGTGATTTTCGCAGGCCAGGCCCAGTTGTCTCGGCTGGTGTACCGCGAGTGCTGGAGATGCTGGATGCCGGATTCCCCATGCCCGCAGAAGGCACGTCTGATTCTCCGCGAGTGGCTCTGGCCGGGTGGCTGACGTCAAAGCACCATCCGCTGACGGCGCGCGTGATTGTGAATCGAATCTGGCAGGGACACTTTGGAACCGGCTTGTCAGAATCGCCCAGTGACTTCGGAGTGATGGGGCATGAACCTGTGAACGGTCCACTGCTGGACTGGCTGGCAACGTGGTTCGTGGAGAACGACTGGAGCCTGAAGAAGCTGCATCGTTTGATCGTCACATCGGCGACCTATCGCCAGCGAAGTTATTTGGATGCCGCTGCTGATGGCGAACAAGTGATCGCATGGCAACGTTCGCTGCAAGTTGATCCACAAGCCCGACTGCTGTCACGATTTCCTCGGCAGCGCCTTTCCGGGGAGACCATTCGGGACACGATGTTGCAGGCGTCCGGGGATCTGAATCGCAAACCCGGCGGCCCCGGAGTTCGCCCGCCGCTGCCCGAAGAACTTCGGAAAACACTGCTGAAGGATCAATGGGAAGTGACTCCGGATCGATCCGAACATCAGCGCCGCAGCATCTACGTGTTTGCTCGCCGAAACCTGAGGTTCCCGATCTTTGAAGCTTTTGATCGCCCGCCTGCAGACACGAGCTGTCCGCAACGATTCGTCTCGACCACGGCTCCTCAGTCGTTGCATCTGCTGAACTCTGAATTCTCGTGGACAGTGTCGCAACGACTGGCGCAGCATATCTGTGAACGAACAACCGACCGAACTACACGCATCCGAGGAGTCGCAGATGCAATTCTGCGACGCGATCTGTCGGAGGCCGAATTGACAGAGTTGTCACAATTCGTTGAAGAATCCAGCAACGACACCTCGGGTCTCGCCAACCTGTGTCTCGTCCTCTTCAACAGCAACGAGTTTGTGTTTGTGGATTGAGCGACGCCATTCGTCCCCACCTCCCAGGCGAACGGCCCGGTGTCAACCGGCCGGTACACCACTCGGCTGGTTTCCTTCGCGGCTTGGGAACGTTATTCTGGCACTTGGTTGTCGTGATGCGGCCTGTGCGTTTTCGGGGGCGGAGTGATTGGATGGTTCGACAGTTCTTGATCATCCTCGCTGTTTCGACTCTGGCTCTGCGGCTGAATTCGGCTCTTTGCATCGCAGGCGAATCGGATCCGGATCGGCTTGCGGCTTTTCTCACGTCTTCCTGTCGTTCGTGCCATAGCGGCGAAAATGCTGCGGCGCAGTTTGTGATGCCGGCAGTGGAAGAAGATCTCTCTAAGGATCTTGCGACGTGGGAGAAAATTGTTCGGCGACTTCAGAATGGTGATATGCCGCCGCTGGGCGAACCGCGTCCAGATCCCGCGGAAGCTCTGAAGGCGCAGCAGGTTCTGGTGGCGAAGATCGATGAGCTTGCAGAGCGGCGCCCGAGGCCGGGGCGAACGGAATCGATGAGGCGTCTGAACCGCAGTGAGTACCATAATGCCGTACGTGATCTGCTGGCTCTGGATGTGGATGTCAGTACGCTGCTGCCGGCGGATGAATCGAGCCACGGGTTCGACAACATCACGGTGACGACGCTGAGTCCGACGTTGCTGAATCGTTACGTCAATGCAGCGGAGAAAATCAGTCGGCTGGCACTGGGACGTCCGGAACGTTCGCCGGGCGGTGAAACGTTTCGAGTCCGTGGCGATGTGACTCAGGACAGAACACATGTCGACGGCCTGCCGGTGGGAACTCGCGGTGGCATTCGCATCGACTGGAACTTTCCTCGCACAGGAACGTACCAGGTTCAGGTCCGACTCATGCGCGATCGCAACGATGAACTGGAAGGTCTTCGCGGACGACATCAACTGGACGTTCTGCTTGATCGAAAACAGATGCATCGATTCACCATTGAGCGGCCTGCTCAGGGGCAGGATGATCATGAAGTCGATGCGGCTCTGATCGCAAAATTTCCTGCGAGCGCGGGTCGTCATCAGGTTGGCGTGACGTTTGTTGACAATGGAAGTCCGTTGCTGGAAACGGATCGGCAGCCGCTGAACGTACACTTCAATTTCTATCGCCATCCGCGACTCGGCCCAGCCGTGCATGAGGTCACGATCACCGGGCCGATGGGTGAATCAGTACCAGGCGACAGTGGAAGTCGTCGCCGAATCCTGACGAAGGTTCCTGTCCGCCCTGATGACGCGGAGGAAGCCGAAGACTGTGCTCGCCAGGTTCTGACTCCGCTTCTTCGTCGAGCCTATCGGCGGCCTGTGACAGACGACGACCTGCAGGCTCCGATGACGCTGTTTCGTGACGCGTATGCGGAACACTACGAGTTCGAAGCGGGCATTGAGCGAGCACTCGCGGGGATCCTGGTGAATCCTCAGTTTCTGTTTCGCATCGAACGAGAGACTTCGCCAGTGTCTGATCTTGAGCTGGCTTCGCGGCTTTCGTTCTTTCTGTGGAGCAGTCTGCCGGATGAGGAACTGCTGACGCTGGCCGAATCGAATCAGTTGTCTCGACCGGAGATTCTGGAGCAACAGACGCTGCGAATGTTGGCGGATGCTCGCGCGGATTCGCTGATCACGAACTTTGCCGACCAGTGGTTGTATCTGCGAAATCTGGACACCGTGACGCCGGATGCTCGCTTGTTCCCCGACGTTGATCAGAACCTGCGTGATGCCTTCCGGAAGGAGACGGAGTTACTGTTTCAGGAAGTCTTGCGAAGCGACTCGAGTGTTCTTCGGCTGGTGAAGAGTCCTCACACGTATCTCAATGAGCGACTGGCGCGGCATTATGGAATTCCGCATGTAATCGGTGATCACTTTCGGCGTGTGGAAGTCACGCCTGATCAGCATCGCGGCGGAATTCTGCGACATGGAAGCGTGCTTTCTGTCTCGTCGTATGCGACTCGCACGTCGCCGGTGTTGCGAGGCAAATGGGTGCTGGAAAATCTTCTGGGATCACCGCCACCTCCGCCTCCGCCTGACGTTCCGACGTTGCAGGACAACACCGTGTCCGGAAGCCTGCCTCTGCGAGAACGCCTGGCCGCGCATCGAGACAACGCGGCGTGTGCATCGTGCCATCAGCGGATTGATCCCGTCGGTTTTGCTCTGGAAAACTACGATGCGGTGGGACGCTGGCGAGACACGGAGCTTGAGCATCCGGTGAATTCATCGGGCGGTCTTCCTGATGGAAGCGAGTTTGAGGGCGTTGAAGGTCTGGAGAATGCTCTTCTTCAGCGACCGGACGTGTTTGTTCGCACGCTGACAGAGAAGCTGATGGTGTTTGCTTTGGGCCGAGGACTCACGCCGGAAGACGGTGCCGCCGTTCGGCGCATCGTGTCGGATGTGGCGAAGAAGGACTACCGATTTTCTGCCATCGTTCAGCGCGTCGTGCTCAGCTCGCCGTTCCGAATGCGTGAAGGGAAGTCAGAGACAGAGCAGGGCGGAACGCAGGGGCCGAGTTCAGAAGTGCAGAGAAAGGACGAGCCATGTTTGTAGCACGACGATCCTTGTCACGCAGAGCCATGCTTCGTGGAGCAGGCGTTGCGTTTGCGCTGCCGCTGCTGGACGCCATGATTCCTGCTCTGACGGCAGAACAGCGAACGGCTGCGAATCCGAGTCAGCTTCGACGACTGGGATTTGTGTACATTCCCATGGGCTGCGACCACAGTCGATGGACGCCGGCTGCGGGAGAAAAGCTGGAGCAGCTGACGCCGATTCTGAGTCCCTTTGAACCGGTGAAAAGTGAGATTTCGGTCATCAGTCAGCTGGAACTGAAGAATGCATGGCCGGGGACTCACGCAACGTCCAATGCATCCTTTCTGAGTGCGGCGCGTGCGAGGCGGACGGAGAGCAATGACTACTATCTGGGAACGACGATCGATCAGATTGCGGCGGCTCAGCTTGGCAAAGAAACGGCGATCCCGTCGCTTGAACTGTCGATGGATCTGATCGCCGCGGTTGGCCAGTGCGACAACGGCTATGCGTGTGTGTATCAGAACTGTTTGTCATGGTCCTCGCCGACAACGCCGTTGCCTCCGGAAGCGAATCCTCGCATCGTTTTCGAACAGCTGTTCGGTGACGGCGGCACGTCGGAAGACCGCAAGGCAGCGCTGCGGCGACGAGCCAGTCTGCTGGATTCTGTTCAGGACGAGTTTGCTCGTCTGAAGAAATCCCTTGGCCCTGAAGACCAGCAGCGCATCGAAGAATATCAGACCGCCGTACGCGACGTGGAACGGCGAATTCAGAAGGCGGAGCAATCTTCATCGGACCAGTTGCCGGATGTGGAGCGTCCTGCCGGTGTGCCTGCCAGTTATCGAGATCATGCGCGACTGATGTTCGATCTGCAGAAGCTGGCGCTGCAGGGTGATATGACTCGAGTCATCACGTTTCAAATGGCGAGGGAGACGAGCAACCGAACATACCCGGAGATTGGAATCACGGAAGCTCATCATCCGCTGACTCATCATGGCAACGATCCGGAGATGATCGCGAAGATGGCGAAGATCAACGAGTTTCATGTGTCGCTCTTTGCCGAGTTCCTGCAGGAGCTGAAACAGACTCCTGAAGCGGGTGGCACTTTGCTGGATCATGTGCTGTACCTGTACGGAAGCGGGATGGGCAATCCGAATCTGCATGATCATACGAACCTGCCAATTGTCCTTGCCGGCGGCGCGGCGGGATCACTTCGAGGAGGACGGCATGTGTCATTCGAACGGCCGACGCCTCTTGCGAATCTGCATCTGACGCTGCTTGATCGAGTCGGTATTTCGCTGGACCAGTTCGCCGACAGCGACGGACGCATGGACGGTCTTTTTCAACCGGTTTCGCTTTGATGAGGGAAGGAACCAGACCGATGATCGTTGCTTCTCCACAAATAGCGGAAGGGCGCAAGCCCGCCGGTTTCGTCATCACCGGAGGGCTTGCGCCCTTCCGCTATTTGCAATTGACACCGGACGGCTTGCGCCGTGCCGCTATTTTTTTGGTGTCACTTGGTGTGGCGATTATGATCCTGTCTCGCAACACTGACGGCGCGATGGCAAGAGCTTCAGGCGGGGAAGAGACTGCTTCTGTTGCTGCTGCAGTTGAAGCGAACGATACGGTTCAAGTGCGGCGATTGTTGGCCTCCGGTGCGGACGTCAACGCGACTCAGGTGGATGGCATGACGGCTCTTCACTGGGCGGTTCAGCGAAGCGATGGCGCGATGACGACGCTGCTTCTGGAATCAGGAGCGAACGTCGATGCGGCCAACATGTACGGTGTAAGACCACTTTCGCTTGCCTGTGAGAATGGGACGGCGGACGTTGTGCGAATGCTGCTGGAAAAGAAAGCAGATCCGAATGCACAACGGGCTGGTGGCGAAACGGTTCTGATGACAGCGGCTCGCACGGGGAATGTCGAGGTCATACGACTGTTGACCCACGCTGGAGCGGACGTGAATGCTCGTGAACAGCACCAGCAGACGGCCATCATGTGGGCCGCTGCCGAAGGGCACACGGATGTCGTTCGGCTATTGATGGACGCTGGGGCCGACATGCGTGCCGCATTGCCATCGGGCTGGACACCGTTGTTTTTTGCCGTTCGCGAAGGACGAACAGACACCGTTCGGTTTCTGATTCAGCAGGGGCTGGATGTGAATGCCGCGATGACCGGTTCAAAACGCAAGCAGGGGCCGAATCCGCTGTTGCTGGCTGTTCAGAACGGTCACTTTGAAACGGCGGTCGCTTTGCTGGAAGCCGGAGCGGACGCGAATGCACAGCCGATGGGGCAGGGAGCTCTTCATGCGATCGTGAGTGTTCGCAGGCCGGTACGGGGCGACGGTGATCCGCCGCCAGTCGGTTCCGGAAAGATTGGCTCACTCGAATTTGTTCGGCTGCTGATCGAACGCGGAGGCAACGTCAATCTTCGTCTGGAGAAAGGGCAGAAGGGCTTTGCGGACTTCACGACCACGGGAGCCACGGCCTTCGTACTGGCCTCACAGACCGGCGATCTTCCACTGTTGAAACTTCTGCTGGAAATGGGAGCTGATCCGAAGATTCCCAACGCCGATGGTTCAACGGCGATGCTGGCCGCCGCGGGTGTCGGTGATCTCGGCAGCGGACTGGAAGCGGCAGGAACCGAAGCCGAAGCGATTGAAGTGATCCAGCTGTTGCTTGATCAGGGTCTGGACATCAACGTTGCGGATGAAAATGGAGAGACAGTGGTGCACGGAGCCGCTTATCAGAACTGGCCGGAGTTGATTCGTTTTCTTGTTGCAAAGGGAGCCCGCGTGGATGTCTGGAACCAACCCAATCGCTGGGGCTGGACACCGCTGATTATTGCTCACGGTTATCGCGAAGGGAACTTCCGGCCGGACGCTGCGACAATTCGCTGTCTGGAAGACATCATGAAGGCCGCGAATGTGCCGATCCCGGAAGATCCGGGCCGCGATGTCGAAGCCAATCAGCAAAGCTGGGACAAGAAGCCGCCACGGAAGAAGTAGCTACTTCGAATGGGTCTGATCAAACAGTTTGCGAACGGTGGAAACAATCTGATCTTCCAGCTCCGGGCGAAAAGGTGCCGGCAGTGACTGGTAGATGATCGCTTCCGTGCCCTCGTAGCCGCCTTCTTCCAGAACTCGCCGGTTTGGAATGTAAGCGTTGACGAGATTGGAATACCCAGCCACCCAGACGGCATGCTCCTGGCCCGAGAGTTCTTTCTTCAATCGCAGTGAGTAGTCAGCCACAGGCTCTCCTCCCAGTGCAATAAGAGTCAACTGGTCGCCGAGCGACACGACCTGGATCGGATACTGATAAGCAGGAGGATGGTCGTTTGGGCCAGGCCAGTTCTTCAGGATTGATTGAGCGTGGCGAGCCACGAAGCCGTTTCCAGACTGCACGCGGACTTCCAGATCGGTTCGCGAAGGAAGGGCGGCAAACTCCAGCGGGATTGTTTCGGACGCAGTTTTCAGGCGTGGTGGAAGTGATATCGATTGTGCACTGAGAGTCTGTTCGACCGCCGCTGCCAGGAGATTCCCGTTCTGCTCTGCCTCCGCCGGACCGCCTCGAAGCACCGGATCCTGATCTCCGCCACAACCGCCAAGAAACAGTGCGACGGTTCCGGGATGATCGGCTTCAATCTTGTGACAGGCGTATCCGGCATAGTCGCCATTTAGCAGCGGGATGCCACCCATCGTTGTGTTGTGGCACGCATAACCAAAAACGACGGCGATCAATTCGCCTTTGGGAGTTCGAACGTGAAGCACTGGAACATCATGATCGGTGGGTCCGTTCGGATTCGGAGCCAGTCTTATTCCTTCGGCCGTTGGCAGACGGCGATTCATGGCCAGAGCACATGTCGAACGACCGAAGGAGACTTGTGCAGGCTGCTCCTGTTCAAGGGCCATTTTCAAAAGACCGTCGACTTTGCTGACGAGGTTCGTGACGAAGGCTTCGGCTTTGTCACCCCAGACAGGATCGGCACCCCAGTCAGCGACGTTTTGTGCCGACAGCATAGGACCGCCGTGCGTGTGAGAGACATTCAGCAGCAGATCAGACGACTTCAATCCGTAATTCTTCAGGGCCATTTCCTGAAGTTGTGTCCTGAGCGATTCCGGAATCTCAATAAGGTCGAGGGAGACCACAGCAATTCGAGCCTTATGCGAATCGGTCAGAACAATGACTCTGGCATGCAGATCCAGAAGAACGCCTTCCGATGGTCCAGTGCGAGAAGCATAACCGGCCATCCAGACGGGAGTTTCCGGAGTGATTCGAGCACTGGCAGCGCCGACTGTCCAAACGTCTGGATCTTCCTCGCCAGCCATCAAAGAACACTCAAGGGTGAAGAGAGTGGTGAGTGTCAGCAGAATTCTGCAGTGGTTGAAACCGGATTTCATGGGTCGAAGAATTCACTTTCATTAACCGGAACTCATGAAAGTCTCGGTTGAGCTTTTTCAGACGCCGCTATCATCCCCGCTCCTGAAGATTTGCAGCATCCTGGTCGAAGGGCCAAGATTCTTTGGGAACTGCAATTCCTCGGCCCCACCGTACTTCGGTGGGGTTTTTTTGTTGGCTCCCGCATGTCGTTTCCTGAGACTGCTGTTTGTGCGATGATTGTGAAGAGATTTTGAATCCACTTCAGCCCTTGTCAGGCAGCAAACGATAATGCGGAATCCCGGACACAAGCACGTTGCATTCTGGATGTTGTGGAGCCTGTTGTGGATGTACTTCACGGGCTGTCAGCCGTCCGCAGTTCCTAAGCCGCAGAGTACAGTGGCCTTCGTGGATATTCCACCGGGCGAATTTCTGATGGGGGCGGAGGATCCAGCGGAGTTCGGGACCTACAGCGCGGTGGAGGGGCCTCAACATCGCGTTCGGGTGACTCGTCCGTTTCAAATGAGTCGCTGTGAGATCACAGTCGGGGAGTTTCGTCGATTCGTGGAAGCGACTGGTTATGTGACCGAAGTGGAGGAATCCGGGCAGGGCTGCAATGGATTGAATCCAACGACGGGTGAAGTGGAGAAGCTGTCAACAAGGACATGGATGGCACCTGGATTTGACCAGTCCGACGATCATCCGGTCGTTTGTGTCAGTCATCGGGATGCCGAGCGATTTTGTGAATGGCTGAGTCTGCAGATGAAGGCTGTGGTGAGACTTCCGACGGAAGCGGAATGGGAATACTGTTGTCGAGCGGGCACGAAGACTCGCTATTCATCAGGCGATGCCCCGGAATCTCTGGAAGGCGTTGCCAACTGCGGCGACCGCGCTCTTGCTGCGAAATTTGCTCAGTTTGAAGCAACGTCCGCGGGCTGGAACGACGGTCATGCCTTCACAGCTCCTGTCGGAAAGCTGGCTCCCAATGGTTTTGGGCTGTGCGACATGCACGGCAATGCTGGTGAATGGTGCTCGGACTGGTTTGATGCGGAGTACTATGTTCGTTCGGAAGAGACGAATCCTGTTGGACCGGCAACCGCTAACTTACCGCCGAACGCATGGCACGTCGTTCGAGGTGGCAGCTGGTACAACGCCCCCGTCAGCCTCCGCTCCTCCGGCCGCCACGACGGTGTTCCCACCGAAGCAAGTACGACGAATGGCTTTCGCGTGGTGAAGGAATGACAAGCAGGCTGGCTATCAGCAATCTGGTGTAATCAGCAGTGCTTCAATTCGAGCAATGACGTCCGAAAGCTCCGCATCAGATGCTTGCGTGATCAGCTGAGCGTTTCTGGCTCGCCAGTCGACGCTTCGCAGATGATCACACAGAATGACACTTGTCGTACCGTCTGGATTTGCAACTTCAACTTCAAAGGCATAGCCCTTTGATTGTCGAGTTGCCGGGCACAGCACACACAGTCCGGTTTTGCGATTGTAGGTTTGCGGGCTGAGCACCAGAGCTGGACGACGCCCCGCCTGTTCATGTCCCGAAGTGGGATTCAATGTGATCCAAACGAGATCACCTCGGTCAGGAACGTAGCTCTTTGCTGCGCGTTTCATTCGATGGCTTCCCGTCCGACATCAGTGCCGAAATCTGTTTCGCCATGTCTTTGTGATGGCTTACAGTCCTTCAGCAGTTCGCTCAGTTTCAGTTTGTTTGTTCGAATCGGACGAATGACGAGGTTGCCTTCGTTCACACGCAGTTCGACCTCAGCACCTTCCTCCACGTCCAGCTGCCCGGCAAGAGTTTGTGGAATTCGAATTGCCAGACTATTGCCCCATTTCTGAATCGTCGACATAACATACTCCGATAAATTGTATCTACAATGAAGATACGACAGGCTGTCGATGGAGTCAATGTGATTTCAGGGGGCGTGCCTCGAAAGTTGAAGGAAAGGAACCGCGAATTCACGCGAATGGACGCGAATAGTCGCAGGGGGATTCAGCTGAAGAGTGTCGTCAGTGATGTCGAAAGTGATCTCGGGCGCTTTTTTCTATGTTTGATTCGCGTGAATTCGCGTCTATTCGCGGTTCACTTCAGTGATTCTCTGTCTTTGCGGTTTTGCTGGTCGCGGTCCCAGAGTTGTTTGAAGTAATCGGTGGCATGTTTGTTGAGCGTCCGGTATTCCTCGACGGTGCGAGTGGTGGCCTGGAAGTAGCAGATGCCCATTTCGTCGGTGCTGAAATCGCCCCAGTAGACAGGCTTCGGCGGTGAGTTCGGGTTCAGCGGATTGCCGGCGGAGTTGTCGAACCAGCATTCCAGTTCGATGCGTGTTCCTTCGGGAAGTTCGAGCGGTGATTCGTAGACGTATTTGTCCTGCCAGTAGAAGTCCCATTTTCTGATCCAGATGAGCGGCACGACGGAATCATCCGGCAAGAATGCGCGGGCTCGGATTTCTCTGCCAAGCACATGCATGTGAGGCGTCACGTCAAAGATCACCGTGTCCACCGGCAATGTGTATTCAGCGCGATGAACATGCCGCGCTTCATTCGGCGGGATCGCCAGGTCCACGCTCGCCACCATGATCTCGGTCACTGGATGAGTCGCTGATTCGGGAGCGAAGTACAATCCAATGCGCGAGCGATCACGAACCTTGCGGCCGA
>VFQT010003647.1_pt1 | contig 13803 bp, 11 predicted proteins | sample 3512381 | NCBI WGS metagenome assembly VFQT01 (sample SAMN10412376, study PRJNA504923) | tailings metagenome | isolation source: Relicate 2 Philex TSF3 active mining site | place: Philippines: Tuba, Benguet | collected 2017-08-29 | reverse complement strand
ATCTTGTTCCAGGTCTTTCGATCGGTGGACACGACGCGCACGACTTGATCGTAGGCGCTTGTCGCCTTGAACGAGAGCGTCTTCAACTGGCCGTCGCCGGCGTGTGCGGGGAACAGCGGAATTCCAAACGCGATAGCGGTGAGCGCGACGGTGCTGAGGCTCGTTCGGAAGCTTGCTGTGACAAGGTGCAACATGTTCGTCTCCTGAGGGCTCTGCGTTTCCATGCCTGAACCCTAGGCGGCGGCGCCTGAACCAGAAATGAACTATGATCAATTGTGGCCCACCGAACGCCCGATCACATGATCGTCATTGAAGTGCTGGCAGGGACACGAAGGCTGGTTCAAAAAGGGGCGACCCGCGGTGGATGCGTACCGCACGGCAACAGCAATGAGGAGAACAGGCGCATGCCGCTCATCCAATACACGCGCAAAGGCAGCGGAAAGCCGCCCTTCGTCTTCGTGCACGGGTTCGGTTGCGCCCGCAGCGATTGGGACGACACGGTCGCGCATCTGGCGCCCCGCCACGATACGATCGCGGTCGATCTCGGCGGTCACGGCGCGTCGCCGGGCGGGCCCGAGCACACACGCATCGAAACGCACGGACAGGATGTCGCCGATCTCCTCGTCGCGCTCGATCTCCCGCCCGCGATCCTGGTCGGCCACAGCATGGGATGCCGCATCGTGATGGAAGCGGCCGACCGAGCGCCCGGACACGTCAAGGCACTGATCCTGGTCGACGGAAGCCGACTGGGAGAGAGCGGGTCGCGATCGCACGAGGGGCGCGCCAAAGCCATCGCGGACGCGGGCTATGCCAATGCCGCACGCGCCGCGTTCGGCCAGATGTTCGGCCCCGACTACGACAAGGCGAAGGCTCAGGTCATCATCGACCGCGCCGTGGCACGTCCGCCTGAGATCGCAGGCCCGCTCTTCGCCGATATCGGCCGTTACGACGCGGAGAACTTCGACCGCATCACCCGGAGCGTGCGCGTGCCCATGCTGGCGATCCAGACCACGCAGACACTCTCCGACGGCCGCCGTCTGCCGCTGCAGGTCGGCCAGACGACGGCCTATCTCGATGCCTTGCGCCATGCCGTGAAGGATCTCGTCGTCGAGATCATTCCGGGCATCGGGCATTTCCCCCAGCTCGAGCGCCCGGCCGAGACCAATGCCATGATCGACGCCTTCCTCCATCGTCTGGCTTGATGATGATGGTTTGGCCGCAGGCGATGGTTGCGTTGCAGGCTTGACCTAAATCAAGTCAGCCGTGGGCTTTGCAGCGCTTCATTGCCGCAGGGGCCGGGCAGGCGCGCAGTGTCATGTCCCGTGACGGCAGATGCTCTGCCGTCGCCCGTGCGCCGAGGCCGCAAGAAGCCCCCGGGAAAGGTCTTACGGGAGTACGCGATGTCGGAGACGACGGGAACGGCGGCTGGATCACAAGGCGTCAAGCGAACGGTGGCCTCGCCAGCGGTCCGTGATATCGGGATCGAGGACTTGGTCGAGGCTTTCGGCGCAGGCGTCCGAGACATGCGGCAGGCGCCGGCGCATAGCCTGTTCTTCGGGTTCTTCTACGCGATCGGCGGCTGGTTGATCCTCCTCTTTCTCTGGAAGCTTCAGCTGCCGTATCTCGCTTATCCGCTGGCGATGGGCTTCGCCTTGATCGCGCCTTTCGTCGCCACCGGCCTCTACGACATCAGCCGACGTCTCGAGACAGGTGCGCCGGTGACATGGAGCGCGGTGCTTTCGGCGCCCTGGCTGCCGCAGCGGCGCGACTTGCGCTGGATGGCCCTCATCACGGGCTTCGCACTCGTCCTGTGGATGGACATCGCCGCTATCCTCTCGTTTGGCTTCCTCGGCTTTCGGCCGCTGACGGCCGATCTCGTCAACGAGCTGTTCACGACACCGTCGGGCCTCCTTTTCCTCTTCATCGGCAACACGGCGGGCGCCCTCATCGCGTTCTCGATCTTCTCGATTTCCGTCGTTTCGTTTCCATTACTCTACGAACGCGATCTGGATTTCGTCACGGCGATGGTGACGAGCGTGAAATCGGTCTCCGCCAATCCGCGCACCATGTTCGTGTGGGCAATCGTCATCGGCGCCCTGACCGCCCTGTCGATCGTGTCGCTGTTCGTCGGCTTGATCGTGGTGTTGCCCGTGCTCGGTCACGCATCCTGGCATCTCTACCGGCGCGTCGTCGAACCTGCGAGCGGCGGCACGAACTAGACGACGCTGTCGAGAAGTGGTCGCATCGCCGCGATGACGTCATCGGCCCTGTAGACTGGCGCGAAATGGCCAGCATTCTCGATCTCCACGACACTGGCCCCTGGAACGCGTTCGGCGAGCCGGCGGCTCATGCGGCGCGTCACCTCCGGCGAGCGCGTGCCGGCAAGAACGAGCAGCCGCACGCCTAGTGCCGCGAGCCTGTCGGGATCGAGATGCAGATGATGCACGGCCTGCGTCAATCGCGCCATGGCGTGCGCCTCCGCGATGATGGTACGGCGCGCGCCCTGAGGAAGCTGCTCCCACGACAGTTCGTTGTAGGCCTCGATGAAGCGGGCCACCCCGGGCTCGGGATCGCCCGCCGCAACGCGCTCGGCGAGATGATCGATCAAGGCGCGGTCCCAGGCCTTCGCCGCGCGGTCTCCGGCGTCCTTCTCATCGAGGCATCCGATCACGATCGGCTCGTAGAGGATCGCGGCATCCACCCGGAGGCCGTTCAGCAAGGCCAGTATTGCCACGAGTCCGCCGAGGCTGTGCCCGAAAAGAATGCGCGGGCGCCCCCGGACATCCGCGAAGGCGTTGCACGCCCGTGCCGTGAACTCGGCGAATGGCGCGTCGACCGGGGCATCGGCGGGAATGTCCATCGGTAACGCCGGTGCCATGCTCGCACCGGCAACGTCTCCCAGGAATTTGGCGACGGACGACAGTGCACGCGGCGAGGAGCCCGCCGCATGCAGCAGAACGACCAGCCCGGATCGTTCGTCGCCACGTTCTTCAGATGCGTTGCTCGCATCGCCCTGCGGCCGGACCATGTGCCGTTCCCCCGGGCAATGAATGGCATTGCCCTTCGCTCACCGATGACGCTAGGCAATAGGCGTAACAAATCCGAGGTGCAATCTCATGACCGTGCTCATCATCGGTGCCGGCATCGGCGGGCTCGCGACGGCGCTGAGCCTGCACCAGATCGGTGTCGCCTGCCGCATCTACGAGGCGGTGCCGCGTATCGAGCCGCTCGGCGTGGGCATCAACACGCTGCCCCATGCCGTACGCGAGTTGACCGAACTCGGCCTCGCGGAAGATCTCGAACGAGAGGGTGTCGCCACCTCGACGCTCTCCTATTACTCCAAGAAGGGGCAGCTCATCTGGTCCGAGCCGCGCGGGCGCAATGCCGGCTACAACTGGCCGCAATACTCCATCCATCGTGGCGCCCTGCAGATGATCCTTTACCGTGCCGTGGAAGCGCGCCTGGGGCAGGATGCGATCCGCACCGGCCATCAGGTCGCGGGGGTCACGCAGACGGAAGGCGGCGTCACGGCGTGCTTCGTCGATCGCGCCAGTGGCGCAGTTTCTTGTAGCGACCAAGGTGACATCCTGATCGCCGCCGACGGCATTCATTCGGCCGTGCGCCGCCAGTTCTATCCGGACGAGGGACCGCCGATCTGGAACGGGGCGATCCTCTGGCGTGGCGTGACGCGGGCCAAGCCCTTTCTCGACGGCCGTACCATGTTCATGGCCGGGCACGAGCGCCAGAAATTCGTCTGCTATCCCATTTCGAATCCGGAATATGGGGGGGGCGAGATCACCATCAATTGGATCGCCGAGCGCAAATTCGCACCCGATCACGAGTGGCGCCGCGAGGACTGGAGTCATCCTGGCCGGCTCGAGGAGTTCCTGCCGCAATTCGAGAGGTGGCGCTTCGACTGGCTGTCGATCCCCGAACTCGTCACGTCGGCAGCGGCCTGCTACGAGTATCCCATGGTCGATCGCGATCCGCTGCCGCGCTGGAGCCATGGCCGCGTCACGCTGCTCGGGGACGCCGCGCACCCCATGTATCCCATCGGTTCGAATGGTGCGTCTCAGGCCATCCTCGACGCTCGCGTGCTGGCGCGCGAGATCAAGGCGAATGGCCTCACGCCCGCGGCGTTGACGGCTTATGAGGCCGAGCGCAACCCTGCGACGGCTCGCATCGTGCTGGCCAATCGCGGCAACGGTCCCGAACAGGTGATGCAACTCGTGGAGACGCGGGCGCCCGATGGGTTCGCGCGCATCGAGGACGTGTTGACGCGCGAGGAGTTGGAGGGCACGGCCGCCGCCTACAAGAGGTTGGCCGGCTTCGACAAGGAGACGCTGAATACGAGGCCCTCGATCGTTTCGGGCTGATCGGTCGGGCTCGCCGTCTGAGTTGCAGTGCAACACGAAATCTCGCGTATGCAATGGTCGTGTGCATGCCGTATTTCTGAGAACCTGTGTGTGCGTCGCCTGCCTCGTGAGGTGCCGGATCGGCATCGGCAGGAAGAACGGCAAAGAGGGATCGTGAGATCGTGAGCAGCACTGCAAGCACCGCGGGTGGCGCGACCGCCAGCGATATCGAGTCGCGACATGCCTGGATCAGGCTGTTCATGGCCCTCGCGCTCGGCACTGTCGGTGGTGTCGGGATGTGGTCGGTCGTCGTCGTGCTGCCGTTCGTGCAGGCCGATTTCGGCATCACGCGCGCGGATGCCTCTTTCGCCTATACGTTGACGATGATCGGCTTCGGCCTCGGTGGCGTGCTGATGGGCAATCTCGCCGACCGCTTCGGCATCCTGAAGCCGTTACGCGGTGGCATCGTCGTCCTCGGTCTGGGCTACCTGGCGAGCGCGCACGCCACCAACATTTGGCAATTCGCGATAGCGCACGGCCTTTTGATCGGCCTGCTCGGCAGCGCCATCAGTTTCGGCCCGCTCATTGCGGATACGTCGCTGTGGTTCGACCGCCGCCGTGGCGTCGCCGTCGCAATCTGCGCTTCAGGAAATTATCTTGCGGGCACGATCTGGCCGCCCATCGTGCAGTACATGGCATCCAACCTCGGCTGGCGGCTGAGCCATGTTCTCATCGGCATCTTTTGCATCCTTGCCATGCTGCCGATGACCATCGTCATGAAGCGGGCCTCGCCCATGGCCGCGACCGGCAGCAAGGGCAGTGCCGTGTCGGCGGACGGCAAACCTCCGGTGCCGACGCATGTGCTGCAGGTTCTGCTCGCCGTTGCCGGCGTCGCCTGCTGCGTCGCCATGTCGATGCCCCAGGTACATATCGTCGCCTACTGCGGGGATCTGGGCTATGGCGCGGCACGCGGCGCCGAGATGCTGTCGCTGATGCTGGGCCTCGGCATCATCAGCCGGCTCGCGTCGGGCTTCATCGCCGACCGCATCGGCGGCCTGAAGACGCTGTTGCTCAGCACGACCCTGCAGGCCGTCGCTCTCAGCCTCTACCTGCCGTTCGACGGCCTCGTCTCCCTTTACATCATATCCGGCATGTTCGGTCTGTTTCAGGGGGGCATCATCCCGAGTTATGCGGTGGTGGTGCGGGAGTATTTCCCACCGAACGAGGCCGGGACACGCGTCGGCATCGTGTTGACGGCGACCATGCTCGGCATGGCGCTGGGCGGCTGGCTTTCGGGCGCCATCTTCGATTGGACTGGCAGCTATCAGGCCGCATTCCTCAATGGCATTGCCTGGAACTTGCTCAACATCGCCATCGTGATGGGTATCATCTGGCGGACCCGGCAGAGCCGAGCCAAACTCATGCTGCAACCGGCGTGAGTTCGGCGGGCTCGCTGCCATGGCTTGCGGTATGCGGAAGCGGCGAGCCCGATGACACTCGCGCATTGCATTCACGTAGTTGCCCGCGCGGCTTGTTTCGAGCCAAGGTGATTTCGACGAAAGATATCCTCGAGTCCGCCGCTGCGATTTTGAAACGCATAACCGGCTGCGAATTTCGCGCCGACTGGATGTCGCATCTCGGTGTGAGGAGCACGCTCGTACCGTTGCCGATCTGGCTCGATCGGTCGATCCGCCGAAGGCAGCAGGATTTCAAGGCGATCGCGAGCGAGCCCCACTACGCGGCCGGGGTCATCAATTACGAGATGCGCGGAGAATTGGGCCCGATCGTCGAACGTTTCTCCCGCATCGATGCCCTGAAAGTGTAACTGGGGCCGATCGAGGAAATCAAATCGCGGCAGCCGGATCGCAGAACCGAAAGCGAGCCGCAGCCCGAGGGCACGAGCAGCAACCCTAGTATGCGACTTCTTGTTGTCCAGCAGGTCAGAAACGCCGTCGTGGAAAAATGGCTCGACGGTCGTAATCTCGGAGCATGCGACGACGACCGCGGGTGTTTCATTTTCGACGGCAATAACGAGGTTGGCGAAGAGTTCATGCTCCGCTTCCAGACGCCTTATCGCGAGACGATCGGCGATGACGCACGTCGCCCCTTCACGTGCGAAGTTTGGGTCGCGGCCGGCAAGAAATTGAATTTCGAATAAGTCTCGGAAGGCAAGTATGCCTCACGGGGCGTCGAGAAGGGAGATCGGCTCGAGCACTTCGCCCTATCGGCGCCGACACAAGCCGCGCATCAGCAGCACGTTTCGTAAGCGGCGAGGCTGCACCGCGGGCCGCACCACCTTCCCGTAAAATGCAGAATGCCCCGGCCGGGAGCCGAGGCATCGAAACACGCGTCCGTCACTGACGCATGGAAATTCGGCGTCAGCCGTTCAAGCCGTCTTTCAACTTCTTGGCGGGCGTGAACTTGGGAACCTTCGTCTCGGGGATCTGGATCGTTTTGCCGGTGGCGGGATTGCGGCCCTCGCGCGCTTTGCGGGTTGCGACCTTGAAAGTACCGAAATCGGGAATGCGGATGTCACCGCCCTTATGCATGGCGTCCGTAATGCTCTCGAACATCGCCTCGACGGCCTTCTTCGCGAGGTCTTTCGTCACATCGCACTTCGACGCTACGGCGTCGACGAGATCCTGTTTGCTCATATTGCTCGATCCTTTTGCTTGATCGGGTACGTCAAAATAGGGAGGCGTGCTCAATTGCGAGCCTATAGGCGCGCCGATCCCGATCGTCCGCTGAACGCAGCGACGCCCCGCTAACAACGATTAATGGGAACGACCGTCAAGATAAAAAAGGCCCGGAAACCCGGAAAAACAGGGCTCTTTGGGGCCATGTTGACGCAGGCGGGACAGCGTTTTGCATAAAAAAAGCGCAGACTCTCAAAGGGTCCGCGCTTGGTCTGTGAACGTCCGCTCCGGCAGCCAGAAACCGGGGTCGAATCGCCCGCTGTTCGTAACCGCTCAGTGCGCCGTCGGGCGGTCACCGTCCTTCTTGTCCTCGCCCACCGGGTTCTCCGGCTCCCACTCGATGGCATCGGGAACGCGCACGAGGGCAACCTTCAGCACTTCGTCCATCCGCGATACCGGGATGATCTCCAGCTTGGTTTTCACCTCTTCGGGGATCTCCACGAGATCCTTCACGTTCTCCTCGGGGATGAGGACCGTCGTAATACCCGCACGCAGAGCGGCAAGCATCTTCTCCTTCAGCCCACCGATCGGCAGCACGCGGCCGCGCAGCGTGATCTCGCCGGTCATCGCCACATCCTTGCGGACCGCGATGCCGGTCATCACCGAGATGATCGCCGTCACCATTGCCACGCCCGCGGACGGACCGTCCTTGGGCGTCGCGCCCTCGGGCACGTGCACGTGGATGTCCTTGCGGTCGAACATCGACGCGGGAATGCCGAAATCGACAGACCGGGAGCGCACGTAAGCCGTGGCGGCCTGGATCGACTCCTTCATCACTTCGCGCAGGTTGCCCGTTACCGAGAACTTGCCCTTGCCGGGCATCATCACGCCCTCGATCGTCAGGATCTCGCCACCCACCTCGGTCCATGCCAAGCCTGTCACGACACCGACCTGATCCTCACGCTCGGCCTCGCCGTAGCGGTACTTCGGCACGCCGAGGTACTCCTCGACCATTTCGGCCGTCACGTGCACCGTCTTGCGCTTCTCCGTGAGGATGTCCTTCACCGCCTTGCGGGCCAGCTTGGAGACCTCGCGCTCGAGCGACCGAACACCGGCTTCGCGCGTGTAGCGACGGATGATCATCTTGATCGCCTCGTCGTCCACGCTCCACTCGCCTTCTTCCAGGCTGTGGTCCTGCCGCGTCCCAGGAATGAGATGGCGCTTGGCGATCTCGATCTTCTCGTTCTCCGTGTAGCCGGCGAGACGGATGATCTCCATCCGGTCCATGAGGGCCGGCGGGATGTTCAGCGTGTTCGCCGTCGTCACGAACATCACACTCGACAAGTCGTAATCGACCTCGAGGTAATGGTCGTTGAACGAGCTGTTCTGTTCCGGGTCGAGCACCTCCAGCAACGCCGCAGCCGGATCGCCGCGGAAGTCAGACCCCATCTTGTCGATCTCGTCGAGCAGGAAGAGCGGGTTCGTCTTCTTTGCCTTCTTCATCGACTGGATGATCTTGCCGGGCATCGAGCCGATGTAAGTGCGGCGGTGGCCACGGATCTCGGCCTCGTCGCGAACGCCGCCGAGCGACATGCGCACGAACTCACGCCCCGTCGCGTTCGCGATGGACTTGCCCAGCGATGTCTTGCCGACGCCGGGAGGACCGACGAGGCACAGGATCGGACCGCGCAGCTTGGCCGTACGCGATTGCACGGCGAGATACTCCAGGATCCGCTCCTTGACCTTCTCGAGGCCGTAATGCTCCTTGTCGAGCACCTCCTGTGCCTCGTTGAGGTCCTTCTTGACCTTACCCTTGACGCCCCAGGGAATCGACAGCAGCCAGTCGAGGTAGTTGCGCACCACCGTCGCCTCGGCCGACATCGGGCTCATCTGCTTGAGCTTCTTGAGCTCCGCCAGAGCCTTGTCCTTGGCCTCCTTCGACAGCTTCGTGCTTTCGATCTTCTCCTCGAACTCGGCGATATCGTCGCGCTCGTCGTTGTCGCCGAGCTCCTTCTGGATCGCCTTCATCTGCTCGTTGAGATAGTATTCGCGCTGGGTCTTCTCCATCTGCCGCTTCACGCGGCTGCGAATCTTCTTCTCGACCTGCAGAACCGAGATCTCGCTCTCCATCAGCGTATAGACGCGCTCGAGGCGGTCGGACGCCTTGGTGATCTCCAGGATCTCCTGCTTGTCGGAAATCTTGATGCCCAGGTGCGAAGCGATGGTGTCGGCCAGCTTCGAGTAATCCTCGATCTGGCTGATGTTGCCGAGCACCTCTGGGCTGATCTTCTTGTTGAGCTTCACGTAGGACTCGAACTGCGACACGGCGGACCGCGCCAGCGCTTCGATCTCGTCCTTGTTGCCGACGGCTTCGGGAAGCCGCTCGATCTCGGCCTCGAAGTAGTCCGCACGTGACGTATAACGCGCGATTTTCGCACGAGCCGACCCTTCGACGAGCACCTTCACCGTGCCGTCGGGAAGCTTGAGCAGTTGCAGGACGGTGGCCAGCGTGCCGATCTGATAGATGCCGTCCGTATTCGGCTCGTCGTCGCTCGCGTTCTTCTGTGCCGCGAGAAGGATCTGCGACTCAGCCCGCATCACCTCTTCGAGTGCGTTGATCGACTTCTCCCGCCCGACGAAGAGCGGCACGATCATATGCGGAAAGACCACGATGTCCCGAAGCGGCAGTACGGGAAACACCTCTGGACGGCCCGACTTTTCTTTCGCGGTCTTGGTCGCTTCGCTCATGGGCTTTCTTCCTTTTTTCGACCGGCGTTTTGCGCTCCCTTGGGCCGCGGCAGCACGCCGTCACTTTGCCTAGCACGCAGTCGATGCAGTCACGTCTCGCGGAAAGTCGGGTCCGTGTGCGTCGCACCACTCCCCGTCACATCTTCTACGCCTGTGGCTAAAGTGGGGATCACAAGGCACGCATCAAGGGCATCGTTAAGCGGCAGAGGCAATGCAGCTCTACCGGCACGCATAGTTAGCGACCGCGAGCGCACCCCGAACAGTCTTCGGGGTGCGCAGCCGTATGAGAACTGGGGCCGAGAACGCATCCGGATATCCGGCGCTCAGGCACTGGTTCCCTTTTCTTCGGCGCGTTCGGCGTAAATGCGCAACGGACGTGCACCGCCTTCGACGACTTCGGGACCGATGACGATCTCCTCGACCCCTTTGAGGCTCGGCAACTCGAACATCGTATCGAGCAGGATGGCCTCCATGATCGAACGCAGTCCGCGCGCCCCGGTCTTGCGCTCGATGGCCTTCTTGGCGATGGCCTTGAACGCTTCCGGCGTGATCGTGAGCTGCACACCCTCGAGTTCGAACAGCCGCTGGTATTGTTTCACCAGCGCGTTCTTCGGCTCGGTCAGGATCTGGATGAGGGCCTTCTCGTCCAGATCCTCCAGCGTCGCGATCACCGGCAGACGGCCGATGAACTCCGGGATGAGGCCGAACTTCAGGAGATCCTCAGGCTCGACGACCCGCAAGAGCTCACCGGTGCGTCGCTCGTCGGGGCCGACGACGGCTGCGCCGAAACCTATGGAGCTGCCCTTGCCGCGACGCGCGATGATCTTCTCCAGGCCGGCGAACGCTCCGCCGCAGATGAAGAGGATGTTCGTCGTGTCGACCTGCAGGAACTCCTGCTGGGGATGCTTGCGGCCGCCCTGCGGTGGCACGGACGCCACCGTGCCTTCCATGATCTTCAGAAGTGCCTGCTGGACGCCCTCGCCCGAGACGTCGCGCGTGATCGAAGGATTGTCCGACTTGCGGCTGATCTTGTCGACCTCGTCGATATAGACGATGCCGCGCTGCGCCCGCTCGACGTTGTAGTCTGCGTTCTGCAGCAGCTTGAGGATGATGTTCTCCACGTCCTCACCGACATAGCCGGCTTCGGTCAGGGTCGTGGCGTCCGCCATGGTGAATGGCACATCGAGAATGCGTGCGAGCGTCTGCGCGAGCAGCGTCTTGCCGCAACCTGTCGGGCCGACCAGCAGGATGTTCGACTTCGCCAATTCGACGTCGCCGTTCTTGGTGGCGTGATTGATGCGCTTGTAATGGTTGTGCACGGCAACGGACAGCACGCGCTTGGCGTAGTCCTGACCGATCACGTAGTTGTCGAGGACGTTGCAGATTTCCTGAGGCGTTGGAACGCCGTCGCGCGACTTCACGAGGGTGTTCTTGTTCTCCTCGCGGATGATGTCCATGCATAGCTCGACGCACTCGTCGCAGATGAACACGGTGGGACCCGCGATCAGCTTGCGGACTTCATGCTGGCTCTTGCCGCAGAAGGAGCAGTACAGGGTGTTCTTCTCGTTGGCCATCCGCGTATTCCCGCCCCTTCCTAAGTGTCAGGATCTCAAGCTCGTACCACGTCGACGGTCGCTGAACGCGCGACCTCGGGAACGCCCGTCCAAGGCTGGCTCTGCCAACCTCGGACGTTAGAATCCAAACTAGGTGATCTCAGCATGCTATCGACCGCTAGATCAAGATTGGATTAACGGCGTCGACTCCGTCTGCAACAAAGTTCACGCCATTGCGGACGCATTGTGACAATACCGCCGCACCACGCGGGCATTTCCGGCCGGGCCTGCGCGAACCAAACATTAATATCGTGCGTTGCGAATGCAACCGCAACTGCCCGACATGGCAAATTTCTCCCGGCGCCACGATCAGCCCGATGAACATATTGTGGACGAAGTGAGACTCAGGACGACTTCTTGGTGTCGTCGCCAACTTCCAACTCGTCGCGGCGAGAGAGAACGCGATCGATCAGGCCGAATTCGCGCGCCTGCTCGGACGTCATGAAGTAATCGCGGTCGAGGGTCTGCTCGATTTTCTCGTAAGTCTGGCCCGTATGCTTCACGTAGACTTCGTTGAGGCGCCGTTTCATCTTGATGATGTCTTCGGCGTGGCGCTCGATATCGCTGGCCTGACCGGAAAAACCACCCGAAGGCTGATGCACCATGATGCGGGCATTGGGCAGGGCGTAGCGCATGCCCTTGTCGCCGGCCGCCAGGAGCAGCGAGCCCATGGAGGCGGCCTGACCGATGCACAGCGTCGCGATCGGGCAGCGGATGAACTGCATCGTGTCGTAGATCGCCATGCCGGACGTCACCACGCCACCCGGCGAGTTGATGTACATGGCGATCTCTTTCTTCGGGTTCTGCGCTTCCAGGAACAGGAGCTGCATGCAGATGGAGGACGCCATGTGGTCCTCGACGGGGCCGATCACGAAAATGATCCGCTCCTGCAGCATCCGCGACGGCAGGTCGTAGGGACGCTCGCCGCGTGCCGTCTGCTCGATGACCGTGGGCCAATAGGTGTTCGTGATCACGCTCATAGCATCTGTCCTGACGTTTCTTGCGCCCGCGGCGCACCCGCAACGCGCAAGATGCGCCTCCGGGGCTGGATTCTCAATGCCCGAAGACAGCGGACGAAATTAGGGCTGTCTTCGGGAGTATAGCCGCTTCGCTCAGGCAGTCACCGCCGGAGCTGCGCCCGGCTCGTCGCCGTCGATCGGGGCCATGAGTTCGTCGCGGCTCACCTTCTTGTCGGTGACCGTGGCCAGCGAGGCGATGTAGTCGACCACCTTTTCCTCGAAGATCGGTGCGCGCAGCTGCGCGATGGCACCCGGCGTCTTCTGGAAGTACTCGTAGACCATCTTCTCTTGGCCGGGGAAGCGGCGCGCCTGCTCGAACAACGCGTTGCGCAGCTCGTCCTGCGTCACCTCGATCTTGCCCTTGTCGCCGATCTCGCCCAACACGAGACCCAGGCGCACGCGGCGCTCGGCGAGCTTGCGGTACTCCGCGCGCACCTCGTCCTCGGTCTTGCCCTCGTCGGCGAACGTCTTCTTGGCCTGCTCCATGCTCTGCGTGAGCTGGTTCCAGATGCCGTTGAACTCGTTCTCGACCAGCGTCGGCGGCAAATCGAAGGAATGCGCGGCGTCGAGCGCGTCCAGCATCGCCCGCTTCATCTTGGCACGCGAAACCTGATCGAACTCCTGCTGGATCTGCGCACGAACGCGATCCTTCAGGGTGGCGAGGTCTTCCAGGCCTAGTTCCTTGGCCATCGCGTCGTCGATGGCCGGCTTGTTCGGCTTGGCCACCGAGCGGACCTTCACGGCGAAGCTCGCCTCCTTGCCCTTCAGCGTATCGACCGGATACTCGGCCGGGAAGGTTGCGGTGACAGTGCGATCGTCGCCGGCCTTTGCGCCCTTCAGGCCGTCCTCGAAGCCCGGTATGAAACCGCCCTGGCCCAGCACCAGCGGTACTTCCTCGGCCTTGCCGCCCTCGAACTCCTCGCCACCGATGCTGCCGACGAAGTCGATCACGAGCTGGTCGCCGTCGACGGCGGCCCGGCCCTCCTCGATCTCGAACTTGACGTTGCGGCTTGCGATCTCGTCCAGAGCCTTGTCGACGGACTCATCGGGAACTTCGGCCACCGGACGCTCGAGCTTCAGGCCGGCGAGATCGCTCACGTTGATCTCGGGAAGCACTTCGAACGACAGCGAATATGCCAGATCGCGCGCGCCGGTCATGACGGCCTCGATCTCTTCCTGGTTCTCCGGAAGCTCGACCTTCGGCTGGAAGGCAGGCCGTTCGTTGCGATCCGCGATGGCCTTCTGGCTCGACTCTTCGACCGTTTGCTGCAGCACCTCGGCCATGAGCGAACGGCCATACATCTTTTTCAGGTGGCTGGCCGGCACCTTGCCGCGGCGGAAGCCCTTGATCTGGGCCGTCTTGCTCACCTCTGCCAGGCGCGCGTCAAATCGCTCGTTCAGCTCGCCCTGCCCGATCACGACCTTCAGCGTG
>VFQT010003645.1_pt1 | contig 13813 bp, 13 predicted proteins | sample 3512381 | NCBI WGS metagenome assembly VFQT01 (sample SAMN10412376, study PRJNA504923) | tailings metagenome | isolation source: Relicate 2 Philex TSF3 active mining site | place: Philippines: Tuba, Benguet | collected 2017-08-29 | reverse complement strand
GTGTACTCAGCAGGGAGATTGGCGAGGGTGTCGGCGCGAGTAGTCAACTCGTGTGGTGCGAGGGCTTCGAAGTGATGAATCTGCTCGTGAGGGTCATGTGACATGGGCTGATCATCGTTAACCTCGCAATGAAATACCCAGGTAAAAAAAGGAACGGTCGTGGTGTACGACACCGTGAAGGCCGGCGTAAACGAGGCAATGGTGAGGCCGGTTTCTTCGGCGACTTCGCGATGCAAGGCGGCATCGAGATCTTCGCCGGGGTGGATGCCACCAGTCAGCAGGCGAGCCGTGTGATTGTAGTAAAACTGTTTGGCCGCACACCAAATCCGCCCATCTGGGCGCTGGAGTACCATGCACACTTCGCCGACACGTTGATCGCGGGTGATAAACTGCAAAATCTCGTGGGACGCGTCGCGGCGGTGTTTGCGCGTGAATCGTCTGGGCATTGACTTTTCCCCTGTACTAGGCATGCGTTTGTTCGAGCTCGGCGATGAAGCCACCCCAGCCCTGTGTGTGCGCGGGCTGGGCCGGTACGGTGATGACCAGAAATTGCGTGCTGGTATCATGAGGAATGATGTACGTATGCGGCACCGTGGCCGGCAAAAACACCAAGCCACCACTGGCCACCGTCAAGCGCTGAGCAGCGCACACAAACTCGGCTTGGCCTGCCAGCACCACAAAGATTTCGTGCTCACTGGGGTGGGTGTGCAGGGGTGGCTCTTCACCAGCAGCGGTGGTATACGTCATCATGGCCAGGTTGCACTGCTGGCTGAGCTCACCGATTTTGATGAGAAACGGCACCCCATCGTGTACCAGTGTACCGGCATCGCTGGCTACCGCAAATGCTGTTGGCATGCCTACCTCCTTGTCATGCGCTGTGATTTAGCTTTCGTCCCAGACAATCGCCACTAGCCACTCGTCGTCACGGACTTCGGCCAGTGCACGTTCGTTGGTCGTCGTTTTGCCATCCCATTTGTCGGTGAGAATATCGCCCGGGTTGTGGCGCCACACGGTATTGGCATGCGGTGGGTCGGCAATGAACACGGCGGCTTCGGCATAGCGCAACGTGTAGATGATGGGGTAGCCACCGTTGAGGGCCAGCATGTGTGCATGCCCGGCCTCGACCAGGTCGTCTACCCACTGGCATCCTCCTAGACGACTCTGCCAGACCTTGACGCGCTCGCCGTATTCCTCTTGGAGCGGGGCAGGCTGGGTGCTGGGTGGGTCTTGGCGGAAGATGCTGATGTGCCATCCGAGCATAAGGGACCTCCTGACTGATAAATAGTAGTATGTTGACGTGATACTGACAGTATATCAGCAGGAGGTAATGGCTATATTACCCAGCGCGCGTGCCGTTGGGCACGGGGGCCTCAGGGGTGGCCAGCACGGGCAAGACACCATCGGCAAAGCCGATGTCGAACAACATGCCTTCTGAGATTTCGCCGGCCATCTTTTTGGGCGGCAAATTCACGATAAACAGGGCCTGTTTGCCGACCAACTCCTGGGGATTGGCCCGCTCTTGTTTGATGCCTGCCAAAATAGTGCGGGTGTGATCGCCGAAATCGACACTGAGGCGCATCAGTTTGTCGGATTTGGCGACGTCGTCTACGGCAGTAATCGTGCCGACCCGGATGTCGATTTGATCGATGACGTCGAACGACGTGGCGGGTTTGACGGGGGCAGGCGTAAAGGTGGGATTCACTGACATGTTCTGATCCTTGCTCGTATGTTACTGTGTGCGGTAGGCGAGGCGATCGACGATACGTCCTTGCTCGAATGTGCGCTCCACGTACATGGTGCGGTAAAGCTCGTAGGCACCGAAGTTCATGGCCACAATGGTGCGCATGCGTGACCAACTCCAGATTGGGTCGCGGGTAATCACGCGCACCGCATCATAAAACGTATGTGTGAATGGATCAACGATGAGATTGCGGTCAGCCTCAATGGAGGCCACATAGCCGTCGGGCACGGGACGTGGGAAGTGGCCAGGGAGCGATTCGGTGGTGCTTGCCGGTAGTCGCGATAAAAGAGGGTCGCTGAGCCCTATCTCATCAATGAAAAATTTATCGGGGCCGGCGGCAAAACAGGCGTAGCCGATGGGAACAATGGCTTTTGTGGCTCCAATGTAGACACGTTGTGGCGATTTTCGCTCGTTGAGCCCCCACTGGTACCATTCGTGATTAGGCATCTCGATGCCTGGTCGCCAGTTGAGGAGCGCCGCCCCTTCGTTGTAGACAAACCATTTGGTGTCGATGTAAGGACTTTCACGGTTGTTGAATCCGACATAGGCCGGTGTGCCGAATTTGATGGCCGAAACTGGACTCCACAGCATGAACGCTAGCAAGGCGATGGCGATGCCGAGCGCTTGCCGTGTGCTATTGACATGGCGTACAAAAATGACCACCCCCATGAAGAGTGGTACCGCCAAAAATCGCCCACTCATGTGTGTGGCAGTGGCCCCCGAGGTAAACACGAAAAACATGTAGAGTAGGCCACCCGCCAACACGGCGACGGCACTGAAATGCTTGCGCGTGATGCTCCAGTACAATGCCCCAAGGAGCATGAGATGACTCGCCGTGTCCCAGCGGATGCTGTTCCACTGGTATTGCCAGCCTTTTTGCACCTTCCACCAGAGTGCAACATCGGTCGAAAGTGCCTTGGCGTAGGCGGTATTGGGCAGGGGATAGCCGTAGTAGATGACGGAAAACAGTACCCACCCACTCACGGGCAACGTGGCTAGAGCGATGACTCCGATAATGCGTGACCACGGCAGATGGCGTGCCAACCAGAGCGCCCACAAGAGGGCAGGCACGTAGAGCAAAATGGTGTCGCTACGGTTGAAACAACTCAACGATGCCACCAAAAATAATTCGCCGAGTTGGCGCTCAGTCAGTGTGGTGTGCGACGTGAGCGGGAGCATGCGCCAGATGAACCAGGCCATGAGCAGGTAGGAAAGCGGATTTTCGAGCCCCGATGACGTATAATCGAGTACTGCCTTGCTGGCCAATAATGCGATTGCCAATAATCCGGGAGACCACCAGTGGCGCATAATTGCCTGCCGTGCCACATAAAATGCGGCCAGACTCATAATCCATGAAAAAAGAATCACGCTGAAAAAGAGCTCTGTGGTGACAGCATACAGCCCGGTAACAAGGAACATCCAGAGGGGGTGCGTGTAGACCTGCACGCGCTCGCCAATGTTCCAGACTAGCCCGTGCCCGTTCACAGCGTTGACGACGGTGCGGAAGGTGATATAGGCGTCATCGACAATCCATGCATTGACGAGCATGACGATGCTCAGCACGCTTACCGTAATCCATTCACTGATGCGTCGCATTTCCAATCCCTTTTCCTCGCAATTTTTCTTATAGTGTACTGTTCTGTGATGTGCACCGGTGATTACCAAGCCCCGACGCGGCGCAAGAGCGGAATGACGGGCGTGGCGTCCCACTGCGCCAAAGCCTGATGAGGATGGTGAGAATCCGATCCGGCACTCACGAGTAGCCCGTGCACTGCGGCTTGTTCGGCCAAAAACTGCACTTGAGCCGGCGTATGCGCCGGGTAATACACCTCGATGCCGTCGAGCCCACTTGCCACCATGCTGGCAATATCGTCGGCGTCAGCAGGGATGGCGTAGACCCCCTTTGAGCGCCCGGGATGCGCCAATACCGCCACCCCACCAGCCTGGTGGGCCACCGTGATGACCTCGCTGACGCTGGGTGGATTGTACGAGCCGGTGCGCGCCAACAAAAAGCGCATCCCCGCCGCTTCGTCGTCGGAATCTACCCGATCGGGTAGGTGATTGTGCTGGGCGAGGGCCGTGGCGACTTCGGCCACGTTGGGGTGTCGCCCAAGCAGTGCCGCCAAATCTGGGAGTTGCCAGCCGTCGCCTGGCAACGTGGCCAGCAACTGCCAAGCATCGGTCTGGTTGCGGGCATCGACGGATGCACACAACGCTAATACCGCCGGATGCAGGGGATCGATACCGTACATCAGCGTGTGCCACAGTTTGCCACCGTGACTGCTATCGACTTCACAGCCACTGACAAACGGGATCCCAGCCTGCTTGGCAGCGGCCTGCATGGCACGCACACCAGCAGTGGTGTTGTGGTCGGTGATGGCAAATGCACAGAGCCCAGCCGCCTGCACAGCCGGGATGAGTGTGTCGGGTGTCCAACTCGAATGATGGGGCAATGCGGCCGTGTGAATTTGTAAATCGACGACAGGCATGAGCAGTGTTCCTGTTTAGGTGGTAGCGAAAAACTGCATCAACTCAACATAATCGTTGACGATAACATCGGGCCGGGCCTGAGCAAGCTCGTCTGCAGTGTGCGTGGTAGCAATGGCGACGGTGTACATGCCGGCTGCCCGCACGGCCGTCAAGCCGGCGAAGCTGTCTTCGACACCGATACAGGCCTGTGGTGCGACTCCGAGGCGGCGGGCTGCTTCGATGAAGATGTCTGGGGCCGGTTTGCCATTGGCGACTTCGACCCCCAATGTGATGGCAGCAAAGTAGTCCTCGAGTTGTAGGCGAGCCAGTGTAGGGCCCACGTTGCCGTGCGGTGCCGATGTGGCAATGGCCGAGCGCATGCCATGGCTGTCGAGGCGCGCCAAAAAGTCGTGTAGGCCAGTCACGGCGTGTACCTGATCCATCAGGGTGCGGTAGAGTTCTTCTTTTTCATCGGCGTAGCGGTTGAGTTCGTCATCGGCAAGTGAGCGGTCAAACAACACCGGGAAGATTTCGCTGTTGCGTTTGCCCGACAAACTGGCAGCCACTTCGGCACTGGGCTGCGGGATGCCGTATTTGGTCATGAAAATATCGAACGCCTGGGCATGTAAGTGCATATTTGGCGTCAGGGTGCCGTCCATGTCGAAGACAACGGCGTGGAAGTCGTGCAGGCGTGGCATAGTCATCCTTTGTCAGCGTAAAAGCGAAATCAACCTTGCTCGTGCGGCAATACGAGCTCGTCGAGGCGCAACGACAAGACGCGTGAGGCGCTGTCGTCGCCCATCGACACTCCATAAATCGAATCAGCAATTTCAATGGTGCCACGGTTGTGCGTGACCACCACGAACTGCGAGGTATTGCGCAAGTCGGCCAGTGCGGCCCGGAAGCGCGCCACATTGGCTTCGTCAAGCGCAGCGTCGACCTCGTCGAGCACACAAAACGGCGTCGGTTTGACCTTGAGGATGGCAAACAAGAGCGCCGAGGCTGTCAGCGACCGCTCACCACCCGACAGCAATGCCAAGTTTTGTTGACGTTTGCCGGGCGGGCGCGCGGTAATCTCGATACCGATGTCGTCGAGTGCGCCGCCTTCACCCTGTTTGACGAGATCGAGGCTAGCACTGCCGCCGCCGAACATAATCTGGAAGGTGAGGGCAAATTCGCGGGCTACCGCACCGAAAGTCTGTTCGAAGTTGGCGCGCATGGTGGCGTCGAGCTCACCAATCAGATCATTGAGACTTTGGGCGGCAGCCCGCAAATCCGTGATTTGGGTCGTCAGGAAGGTATAGCGCTCGTTGGCTTCATCGAATTCCTCAAGGGCCAGCGGGTTGACCGGCCCGAGACGTTGCAGTTGTTGGCGGTACTGATTGAGTTGCCCATTGAGTTGCGCCTCATCGCCCGCGATGGGCTCGTGGCTGGTAGCCAGTACTGTAAGGTCGTACCCTTCGCTCTGGGCACGCTCAAACAGCACATCGAGGCGGTCGTTGGCACGTTGGAGTTGCAGTGCCGTACGACTGGCCTCGCCTTCGGCTTCACGCAATTGCTGGAGCAAGGCGTGCTCGGTCTGCTCGTGTTCGGGCAGGGCTTGTTCGTCGTGTTTGAGGGCTGTTTCCAGTGGTGCTAGCCGGGTCTGGATGGCCTGAATCCTGTTTTGTACTTCTTGGAGCTCGTGGGCGAACTGAGACCGTTCGTGCATGACCTGTGCGTGTTCACGGGTCAGCTCGTCGCTCCGCACTTGGCGCTGCTGGAGCGTCTGCGTCAGGCTGCTCAGGCGTTGCTCGCTCGCCGCAATGGTGGCCATGCTGGCGCGCAGTTGACCCTCGGCATCCGTCAGTAGTTGTTGGGCAGCCGTGCGGCGGTCTTCGTCAGCATAGCTCTGCTCAATCAGTGCTTGTTCGGCCCGATAGGCCTCGTCGAGGGCTGCCCGTTGCAGCTGTTGCTGGCTGGCCAGCTCGAGCAGTTCTTGATCGATCTGGGTGATTTGCCCAGTGGTATCGCTATAGCGCGTGCCTGCTTGGGTGGCTTGTTGTTGTACGAGCGCCAAATCGGCTTCGGCTTTGGAAAGGGTACGTTGGGCGGCATCGAGGGCCTGACGGAGCGGAGTGAGTTGCCCTTGGGCCTGTTGGCGAGCCTGTTCTTGCTGGCGGATGCGCTGTTCTTGCTGTTGCACGGTCTGTTGGGCCTGTGCCGTCTGCGCCACCAGGCGTTCGACGTCGGCTTTGGCCTGGGCAATCTGGTCGGGCAGCTCGCGCATGTCGCGTTCGCGGCGCAATGTGCCACCGTCGCGCACTTGGGCTCCACCCGTGAGTGAGCCGCCACTGCTGACCTGCTCGCCTGCCAGCGTCACAATCTGCCAGCCGCCGCCGATGCGTTTGACTTCGCGGCGAGCTACGCTCAGATCGGCCACAATCAGTGTGCGCCCGAGCAGATATTCGACGATGCGCTCGTAGCGTGACTCTGCGCGTACGAGATCTGCGGCGACCCCGCGGATACCTTCGCCATGGCTGGGGTTCTGGCGTTGCCCCCCACTGCGAATCGTGTCGAGTGGCAAGAACGTGGCGCGCCCCTGGCCGCCTTTTTTGAGGGCCTGAATGGCGGCTTCGGCCTGCTCCCAAGTCGGCGATACGATGTGCTGCAGGCGGGCCCCGAGCGCAGTTTCTATGGCCAATTCGAGCTCACTGGGCACTTCGACCAGTGATGACACGAGTGCGAATTCGACACGCTGCTGGGTGGCCCATTCCATGGCCGCTTTGACGCCCGCCACTACGCCGCCATGACTGCGCTGGATTTGGAGCAGGGCCTGATAGCGCGAATCGAGCTGCGTCTGCGCCCGGCGGGCGTTGGTCAATGCGTCTTCGAGTTCGCTGCGGCGTGCGCGGGCCTGCTCAATGTCTTGGCGCGCAGTCTGGATTTGCTGGCCCAGTTCCTCAACCAGCTGTTGTTGGGCATCGTAGGCCTGTTGGGCTTCTTGGAGTCGAGTTTGTTGCGTCTGCACCACCTGTGTGGCCTGTGTGATGATGGTACTTTCGTCGTTTTGGTGCTGTTGGAGTTCGCCGAGCATGCTCTGCAGGCGTTCGCGCTGGCGCTGGCGTTCGCGGATGGCGGCCTGCGTATTGGTCTCGGTGCGCTGGGCTTCGTCGACGGCTTGGCGTAACGTACGCCGTTGTTCGTTGTAGCCACTGCGGGCCTCGTCGATGACCTGCAGATCAGCCTGGTACGTGTCGCGCACCTGTTGTTGTTGGGTCAGGGTGACACGCAATTTGGCGATTTCGTCTTGGATGAGCGCTTGTTGTTGGGTGGCCTCTTGTTGGCTCTGTTCGAATTCGTGCATGCGCTGGGTAACCGCTTTGGCACGCTCATCGGCCACCGCAATCGCGCGTTGCAGACTTTCGGCACGGCTGTGCAGGCGACTGCCGTCAGCGTAGATGGCACTCACCTGATCGCGCAATTCACGGATGCGCTGGCGCGCCGCCTGAATGTGCTCGGCGAGCACCTGGCGCTGGGTCAGGAGGGCAGTCACCTGCTGACGCGCGGTCGCGTCGCTCTGTTCGGCTTCGGCTCGATGGCTCAGTGCTTGGGCATGCTGTAGGCGCAACAGGCGGATTTGTGTGGTGTCGAGCTCGTGGCGAATGTCGCGGTACTGCTTGGCGGCATTGGCCTGCCGGCGCAGACTGCGCAAGCGTGGCTCGAGCTCGGCGATGACATCCTCACTGCGGCGCACGTTGGTGTCGGTTTCGCGCAGGCGGCGCATGGCCTCGTTGCGACGCTGCTCGTGCACACTGATATCGGCGGCATCTTCGAAGAGGCGCCGGCGTTCTTCGGGGCGCAAGTCGAGCACATTGTCGACCAAGCCCTGATTGATGATGGTATAAGACCCACCCAGCGTGGCCGTGGCTTCTTGGATGTCACGCAAGCGCACTTTGCTGCGATTGATGAAATATTCGTGGTCGCCCGAGCGAGTGCTGCGGCGCGTAATGGTGACGGTGTCGTAGGCCAGTGGCAGCGTGCGGTCGCTGTTGTCGATGGTCAGCGAGACCTCGGCAAATCCGGCTGGCGCACGGCGTGGCCCGCCGCCGAAGATGAGGTCTTCGGATTTGCGGCTACGCAACGTGGAATAGCTCTGCTCGCCGAGCACCCAACGAATGGCGTCGACGACGTTGCTTTTGCCACTGCCGTTGGGACCAATGATTGCCGATACGCCTGGTCGGAATTCAAATACCGTGCGGCTGGCAAATGTCTTGAATCCCTGGATTTCGAGTCGTTTGAGATACACGCCCTGCCCTTGTCTCACACTAATTGGTGTAAGTATACCATCTGTAGCTCGCAAAAAACACGCTGGCAGTGCGCCAGCGTGTCTGTGCCGTGTCGCGATCCTGTATGCTTAGGGGTACAAACTACTCAACATGTGGGCATAATCGTCTTGGAAGGGCCAAATCATCATGCCCGCCACATCCGACTGGCGCAAAATGGTGCGTGAACGTTGCAGGTCTCGTTGCAGTTCACTGACGTTGCGCGTGCCATCGCGGGGGTCGGTGGGGAAGCCGATTTCGGTGATGACAATCGGCTTTGACTGCCCAATGGCATGCAACTCGCGTACCGAACGATGCAGGTCATAGGGGAAGCCCTGCCCATAGTACCAGTGATTTTTGTAGCGCCCACTGTCGTACGGCGAATCATCGTAGTAGTGGAAGGTGTACATGTCCACCATATCAGCGATACGCAACGGGGCTTCACGGGGCTCGACATGACTTTTCGCAAACGCCATGGCAATGGTGCGCAGATGCGTCGGGTCATTGGCACGTACCACGTCGGCCAGCGTCGCCAAAAAGATTTGCCGCTCAACGACCAGCGGGAAACAGCCACTGTAGTTGGCGTTGTCCCAGTCCCAACAGCGCAAATCGATGGGGCTACCGATGTCGGGCTCGTTGAACAAATCCCAGGCAATAATGCCCGGATTGCCCACAAATCCATGCAGCAGTGGGATGACATGATCTTTGAATGCATGGTCGTAGTGGGCTGCGCCGAACTGCTCTTGCGGGTATTTGGCCAAGAGCACGGGCATCACGTACAGCCCCTCTTGATTGGCCACGGTGATGAACTCTTCGAGGTGCTGTAGGGCCACCCCTTTGCTCCCATCGGCCTCATAAATGGGCACAGATCCACCAAAAACGTAGTAATTGAGGAAGATGCGGATGGTGTTGATGCCGTAGGCGTGCAGGCGGTAGAAGTCCTGGCGCATGGCATTGATGTCCCAGGTGCAGTTGGGGTCGGCCCCGAACTGCAGAGTCCAGCATTTGACCGGGTCTGATCCACTCACACGCAGGTAGTTGATGCCACGCACCTCAAAGGGCTTGCCGCCGGCATACAAGCGCGTGCCACTGGCTTGTATCGCATCGGTCAGCGGATTGGCGCTGGGGATGACGTAGGCCTGCTGTGATAGCGTACGCACTTCGTTGCCGAGCAACCCCAACAGCACGCTGTTGTTGCCGTGCAGCTCAAACCGGCGCCGTTCGAAGTACTGCACCGTCAGACTGCGGCCATTGACAGTGGTGGTATAGGCGCCCGTAATCGGCACCCCGAAGCGTTTCACGCCACCATTGCGTTGCCAATACGTGGCAAAGGCACCACAGACGCGGTGACCGGTTTCGCCAAACGCCACACAGCCGGCATCAGCGGCCTCGCGGGCGCCATATTGCCAGGGCGTGCCAATCAGCTCGAGCAAGCGTACACCGAGCCGCCCAGTGGTGACTTGTCCATCGGGCTGAATCTCGAGGCGATCGCGTTCGAACCACTGCACCGTCAGCAGTTGACCTTCGACGACCTCGTAGGTGACTGGTGTGGTGGGGAACCCGAAGACGGGGATGCCGCCGTTGCGTTCCCAGTAGGTGCGAATGCTGCCCGAGATACACTGCCCGGTTTCAGCAAAACAGCGCTCACCATTGGCCTCTGCGGCCTGTGGATGTGCGCTCCACAGCGCTACACCACCGATGAGTGCAATAAGAAGCAGTCGCAGAAGACGAAACGACATACAAACCTCAATCAAAAAACGCCTGTTTATCAGGCAGTTGTACAGTGTAAAGGGTTGGTCGGCGCTGACGCCTGACACACCCCTATAGCAGACTATACTATATGCAGTCGCCGGAGTGCATTACAAATGTATGATGTTGGGCTGGCACGAGGATGCATGTGGCTTGGTTGCAGTTGACAGAAAGAGGTCTGGAGTGACATTTCGCATACACACGACGGGACTGGCCTTCCCCGAAGGCCCCATCGCCCTGGCCGATGGGCGCGTACTGCTGGTCGAAATGAGCGGACCACACCTGAGTTGTGTGCATCCCGATGGGCGCCTTGAGCGTTTGTGCCACATCCCCGGTGGCCCCAACGGCGCCGCCATCGGCCGCGATGGGCGCATCTACCTCTGCAACAACGGCGGTGCTTTTGCCTGCACCTGGCACGACGAGCAGTGGCAGGTCGATTATGCCGACCCCGCTGATTATGTGGGCGGAAGCATTCAGATTGTCGACCCCACCACCTGGCAGGTGACCACGCTGTACACACACTGCGACGGTATCGCTCTGTCGGCCCCCAACGATCTGGTCTTTGATCAGCACGGTGGCTTCTATTTCACAGATCTCGGCTATCAGCACGATGCTCAGCGTCGCACGGGGATCTACTACGTGACGCCCGATTTGGCGCACATCCGCTGTGTGCTGACTGCCGATAGCCCCAACGGTGTGGGGTTGTCGCCCGATGGCGCCACCCTGTACTGGAACGAAACCCCCACGGCACGGGTGATGGCGTGCCAACTCACCGCCCCGGGTGTCAGCCACGCTAATCCGCACTGTGTGTACCAGTTCGACGCCGGCTGCATGCTCGATTCATTGGCCATCGACAGTGCCGGCAACGTGTGTGTGGCCGTGCTCGGCGCCGGCGCCATCGGCGTGGTGTCACCCACGGGCATCCTGCTCGAGTACTACCCGACCGGATGCAGTGGCACTACCAATATCTGCTTTGGTGGCACCGACATGCAGACCGCCTATATCACGCTGGGTGGCTGTGGTCACCTCGTGAGCATGCCCTGGCCGCGCCCCGGATTACCACTGGCCTGGTGAGTGGCGCTTACTCGGCAACGCCGGTGGGTACGCCGGCATAGGCCTGCGGTAGCTGTGCCGCAAAAGCGCGGTGTGCGGCAATTGCATGCACCAGCGCGGCTTGGTAGTGCGCCTGCGTCACCCGTTCGTGCTGCTGGGCATGGGCATAGGCGCTTTCTGCCATGGCGAGCCCGGCCCCGCCCAACGCACTGGCCTGGCGGTGGATGATGAGCGCTGCCACAGCGGCCTGTTGGGCCTGCTCTACGGCTTCGCGTGCCTCGGCTACGGCTTCGTCAGCGGCGTAAACCTCGGCGACATGCTGCGCAAATATGCGACTGAGCGCAGTATAGATGCTGATTGGCGCTGGCATGGGGCCTCCTTTTTGTCTGTAAAAAAAGTATCACTCCAACTGTCAATGTCAAATTTGATATTGACAGTTTTACTGTTATATGTATAATATCAGTATTACGTTTGTTATGTGAGTATACCACATGACGGCGGGGGGTATCGCGCAGGTAGGTGGAGTGAGGGTTGTAATGGGGTCATCACGGCGAGATGCCAATAGCGGGCTACGCGTGGTAGTGGTGTTGATCTACGGCTGTGTGTTGGTGGCGGCTTTGGGGCTGAGCGTGTACCCTCAGGCACCGCGTGAGTGGTGGCAGCGTGGGCAGGCCTGGGTCGATCAGCGTGGGCGCGCCTGGGGATTGTGGTCAGCAGTGCCCACGACCACTGCCGATGTGGCGCGTTGTCGGCCGTTGGTTGCACAGTGGCATACTAGCATGTTGGCGCTGTTGGCGGTCTATGGTGAGGCCGAGCAGGCCATTGCACAGGGGGCGTATGCGCAGGCAGCCGCCAAATTGGCCGATGTGCAACTGCTGAATGCCGAGGTCGAGGTTCCGCAGTGTGCGCCCGAGCTGGGGCAGTGGCAAAAGGAATTCGTGGCGGTGGTGCAACAACAGCGGGCGGCGGTGCAGGCGGCGTATGCCGGCGATGTGGCAGCGAGTACGCAGCGCATCCCGACGCAGACGCGGGTGTTGACGACGGTGCGGCAGCGCTATGCAGAGCTGATACGGGCGTGGCAGATTCAGTAGTGTGATGACGAAACAAAGAAAGTAGGTCTGTGAGATGAGTGAGATTCCCGCATTGATCGTGGCTCCGTTGCAGATGACAGAGTTGTTGATGGAACGTCATGTGGCGACGACCATGGGGCATGCCACACAGCAGATGGTGACACAGGGCTGGTACATCAATGCCCACGGCCAGCAGGTCGATATCGCGGCGGCCCGTGATGCGGCCTTGCAGGCCCAGCGCGTCTATGCGCCCGGCGCCCGCGTGGTGCTGGGGGCTGCGCGCCATGCAGGGCTGCAGATTTCGTTGGTCAATCAGACCACGCTGACGGTGGCACAGGCGCGCGTGGCACAGGGCTACCGCGTGGCCATCTTGAACTTCGCCAGTGCCACATCGCCCGGTGGCGGGTGGTTGTACGGATCGCGCGCCCAAGAAGAATCATTGGCGCGTTCATCGGCGCTGGTGCATGCCTTGCAGACGGTGCCATGGTACGCCGATGAGCGCCATCAGCGCAATCCGTTTTATGACGACACGGTGATTGTGACGCCGGGCGTGCCTTTTTTCCGCACCCACACGGGTGTATTGCTCGATGCGCCGTGGCAGGGTGATGTCATCACGTCAGCGGCGGTGCAGGCCAAGGCGGTCTCGCGGTATCTGCCCGAGCGGGCCGGCGAAATCACGCCCCACCTGGTTCGGCGCATCCAGCGCATCTACGAGGTGGCGACTACACTCGACGCCGATGTGCTCATCCTGGGGGCCTGGGGCTGTGGCGCCTTCGGTAACGATGCCGGTGTGGTGGCGCGCCTGATGCACGAGACCCTTGACCAGGTCGATATGCGCCGCTTTGCCGCCATCGACTTCGCTGTGGCCGACTTGCGCGAGCCACGCACGGTGTATGACGCCTTTGCGCAGTACTTCGGGTAGGATGCATAAAAATCCCCACCCAAGCAGTATCGCTTGGGTGGTGGGTGGTGGTGGTTAGGCGGCGCACATGCTCTGGCCCTGGATGAAGATCAGGACCGTCCACAGGATGCCCCCAAAAATGAACAACTCCAGAAAGCCCTTTTTCGTGAGGTAGCGCTGGTAGTTGCCCTTGACGACATCGACTTCTGAGACGGTCGCCTTGATGGCTTGTCTGTCGCGACTGAGCCCCGAGCGTTTGATGCCGATGAAATCATCGATGGCCTCTTCGGTGGCAATGCTTTCGTGGGCCCGCAAGATACCCCCAATGGGGAAGAGCACCAGGGCCAGGATGTACAACCCCACTCCGCAGACCACGAAGCCCACCAGCCACATCACGAATCAGCCGTAAGCGCAGTCCCACATGGCCGCGCCAATGAATGCAGACATATGCGTTCTCCTTATTGTATGTGGATGACTCCTCTAGCCTAGCCCACGGCTGGGCGCAGGTGTTGGGAATTTTTACCCA
>VFQT010003644.1_pt1 | contig 13814 bp, 14 predicted proteins | sample 3512381 | NCBI WGS metagenome assembly VFQT01 (sample SAMN10412376, study PRJNA504923) | tailings metagenome | isolation source: Relicate 2 Philex TSF3 active mining site | place: Philippines: Tuba, Benguet | collected 2017-08-29 | reverse complement strand
GAGCAAGGCATTGGTGTTGAACTTGGTCTGCTCGGCAACGCGTTGAATCTCTTCCTTTAACTGGACGATTTCGAGCTGGATGGCCTGTCGATCGTCATCGGTATTGCTGTAGTTCAGTGCTTGCACCGTCAGCTCGCGCATACGCTGCAAGCTCGATGAGATACCGTCGAGACCGCCTTCGGCCGTCTGCGCAACCGAGATGCCGTCTGCCGCATTACGAATAGCTTGATTCAGACCACGTAACTGACTGGTAGCACGCTCACTGATCGCAAGTCCTGCCGCATCGTCTTTCGCACTGTTGATGCGAAGACCGGTTGAGAGGCGTTGCAGGGCCGTCGACATCTCGTTAGACGTCTTCGAGAGTGCCCGCTGTGCGATGAGCGCGGCGATGTTGGTATTGATGATGGTACTCATGCTGTTTCCTCTTCTTTGAATCGCTTACGGTTTGAGTAGAACAAGCGCACTGCCCGTCTCGGTACGCGCTTGCGCCGAGATCGCGGCCTGTGGCTTTTGTCGGATCGAATCTGAAATCACCCGGACGTTGGTCGATGCCAAGGCTGGAGACATTGACGGCGACCAGGCTGCCGCGGCGAGCCGAAGGTTCTCGGCGGCAGCCTCGAGATTGACGAGTAGTCCATCGACCTGCTGGCGAAAGTCGAATAGCGCCTCATAGGCTCGATCGACCGTTTTCTGCGCCGCGATGGCCGTCGTCGGAGTCGACAGATCTAGGCTGTCGAGTGCCGCGAATCGCGGTCGCAGTAGATCGACACGCTCCTGTAAGTAGACCCGGCGCTCGGGCGGCAAATCGGGCGCGAGCGCTTGAGAGACCAGTTCGGCGATGTCGCCGAGCACATCATCCACACCGTCCAAGGTTGAAAGAGTCTCCTGCGCGGCGATGAGGTTCTCGCTCAAACGACGCAAGGTGTCGTCGATGCCCTGGAATTGCCACTCAAAGTCATCGGTAGCACCCGAGCCTTGTTGACTGTCGACGGCTTCGCGAGCGCCGAGCCGCAGCGACAACTGCCCCATCGCGGCGGACAGTCGACCATCGTGAATCGCGATGCGTCGGGTGACACCGACTGCGGGTGTATCCGTCTTGACTGAAAAGAGCATACGGTCGCCTCCTCGAATCTTCTTGAGAACGAGGCTAGCAGGCGATTTGAAAAACTTAAGGGGTCGCGCGTGTTTCGCGCTCGGAACTGTGATGCAGTTCCGGTATTGCGGATTCAAACGTCAAAAACCGACACCGGACGTTGAGCGGGGCCCCAACTCCCCACACAACGTCCGGGCGGATTTTCAGATCATCAGCGCAGCAACGAGAGGACGTTCTGCGGGATGACGTTGGCCTGCGAGAGCACAGCGGTACCCGACTGCTGCAGGATCTGCAGGCGCGTGAGCGCGGCCGTCTCAGCGGCGAAGTCGGCATCAAGTACTCGTGAGCGTGAGCCCTCGAGGTTCTCCACCGTCACACGCAGATTGTTGATCGTCTGCTCAAAGCGATTCACCACCGCACCTAAGCTCGCTCGAGCCGAGGTCACCGTGGTCAGTGCGGCATCGATCGCGCCGAGTGCATCGGTCGACGACGCCAAGGCGAGCGTCGAGACATCTACGTCATTGATCTTGTCACTCGCCGTTCCGAGCGCGGTACCCCGCATATCACTGATACCGGCAACGCTGATGACTTCGGTCGCACCGGCACCGACTTGGAAGCTCGCACTCGTAAACGTTCCGTCGAGCAGGTTCTTGGTGTTGAACTTCGTTTGGTTGGCGACCCGATTGACCTCTTCTTTCAACTGCGCCACTTCCAACTGGATCGCTGCGCGATCGCCGTCGGTATTGCTGTAGTTCAAGGCCTGCACGGTCAACTCACGCATACGCTGCAAGCTTTGCGTGATGCCATCCATACCACCTTCTGCCGTCTGCGCGAGCGAGATGCCATCTCCCGCGTTACGCACGGCTTGGTTGTAGCCACGAATCTGCGAAGTCATGCGCTCGCTGATCGCGAGGCCTGCCGCATCGTCCTTGGCACTGTTGATGCGAAGACCGGTCGAGAGGCGCTGTAACGCCGTCGACATCTGGGTCGAAGTCTTCGCCAGGGATCGCTGCGCGATCAGCGCAGGGATGTTGGTGTTGATCACTGTACTCATTTGCTCTCTCCTAGTGCCTTCGGTGCTCTATCGGCACATCCCGGCACGTGATGTTTCGCGACGGGGCCATGCTCACCCGCCGCAAAACATCCAAGCAATGAGTCAATCCATCACACTAATCAAAGCGTGACGGAGGTCCGGAACCGCTTCGAAAAAAGCCCGGGGAGTTCGTTCGGGGGAGAGAGCCCGAACGAGTCCCCGGCAGTCGCGAAACATCCGGTCAAATAGCGAGCAAGAGCGATTAACGCAACAGCGACAGCACGTTTTGCGGCATCGCATTTGCCTGTACGAGTACCGCCGTTCCTGACTGCTGCAGAATCTGCAGTCGTGTCAATGAGGCAGTCTCGGCTGCGAAATCGGCATCGCGAATTCGACTGCGTGAGGCTTCGACGTTTTCCGCCGTAACCCGCAGGTTGGAAATGGTTTGTTCGAATCGGTTCACAACCGCACCGAGACTGGCTCGAGCGCCGGTCACTGTACTCAGCGCGGCGTCGATTGAACCTAGTGCGTCCGTCGAGCCCGCTAACGCGATCGTTGAAACGTCGACGTCCGCAATCTTCTTCGTCGCGGTGCCAAGTGAACTCGTCTGCATATTGCCGACCGTCGAAATCGTGATGGTCTCACCGGCATTCGGACCGACCTGGAAGACCGCTCCCGAGAAATTGCCGTCGAGCAAGGCATTGGTGTTGAACTTGGTCTGAACTGCAACTCGCTGAATCTCTTCCTTCAGCTGGGCGATTTCGAGCTGAATGGCTGATCGGTCAGCGTCGGTGTTGCTGTAGTTCAAAGCCTGTACCGTCAGCTCTCGCATACGCTGCAAGCTCGACGAGATGCCATCAAGGCCGCCTTCGGCCGTCTGCGCAACCGAGATACCGTCTGCGGCGTTGCGGATCGCCTGATTCAAACCGCGCAGCTGACTGGTAGCGCGCTCAGTGATCGCGAGTCCTGCCGCGTCGTCCTTCGCGCTGTTGATGCGCAAGCCGGTGGAAAGACGCTGCAACGCCGTCGACATATCACTAGAGGTCTTGTAGAGCGAACGTTGCGATATCAAGGCAGCGACGTTCGTGTTGATGACTGTACTCATGTTTTTTTCTCCTGAACCCTAAAGTAGTTTCGCGACGAGCCGATAATCCGGATGGCCTGGATCACGTACAAGACGAAACCGCATTCACCTGAGCGTTTCGTGACGTAGTTCCGTTCACATGTCCTGGTTCGTGGGGAATCGTGCGATTGGCTATCGCGGCCAAAAGAATCGGCAAGTGTTGCGCATGATCCGCGCCTAGCAACTCAAGACCCACTCGCACGGCATCGAGTTGTGATTGATTCAGCCGATCACCGCGAGTTCGAGTTGGGAAAGAAATGATCGTAGCCATGTGACCTCCGCAAAGTTATTGCGCGAGGAACATAGCAGCCAGTCATCAAAGCTTTAGCCAATTGGCGACATGGAAATCAACAACTGTGAAGCGGTTCCGGAAATGCCGCAACGCACCACGGAGACACTCCGTGGTGCGTACGGCCAAGAGGGTATCGACGTTGTCGCGGCGCCGTGCCCCCTCAGTTCTAGAGGGAGGGTAAACCGATTAACTAATTAACCGCGGAGCAGTCCGAGCACGCCCTGCGGAATCGCATTCGCCTGCGACAACACCGCGGTGCCCGACTGCTGCAATATCTGCAGACGGGTCAACGAGGCGGTTTCAGAGGCGAAGTCGGCATCCTGAATGCGTGAACGCGCTGCCGTGATATTTTCGACCGTCACGCGCAGGTTATTGATGGTTTGCTCGAAACGGTTGATCGAGGCACCGAGTTCTGCGCGCTCCGTGGTGACATCGGTAATCGCCGTATCGAGCAGACCGAGGGCTGACGTGGCGCCTGCCTGTGTCGACACATCGATAGCGTTGATACCAAGCGCTGTTGCATCCAGATCGGCTATGCCACCTACCGCGATCACTTCGCTCGCGTTGGCGCCAACCTGAAAATTCCCGCCGAGGTTGAAATCGCCGTTCAACAGCGCCTTTCCGTTAAATTTCGTTTGTCCGGCTACACGGTCAACTTCGGACAGCAACTGCGTCACTTCCGCCTGAATCGCGTCGCGATCAGCATCCGTGTTGCTGTAGTTGGCTGCCTGGACAGCAAGCTCGCGCATACGCTGCAGGCTGCTGGTGATGGCCTCGATGCCACCTTCGGCCGTTTGGGCCAGGGAGATTCCGTCACCGGCATTGCGGATGGCCTGGTTATAGCCGCGTACCTGGGCAGTCAAACGTTCCGAGATCGCAAGACCCGCGGCGTCGTCTTTCGCGCTGTTCACACGCAGACCCGAACTCAAACGCTGCAAAGCGGTGGCCATGCTGCCCGAGGTTTTCGCGAGAGCGCGCTGCGCCGTCAAAGACGCAAGGTTGGTATTGATGACCGTCGTCATGATGAAGACTCCTGTTTGTTGGGGTAAGAGTTCGCGGTCGACTCGCATCGACCTCGTCCTCACCCGCTGTAACGGAGCCTCGAGACGAAACTTTAGAGGTAGTCGAAGAGCGTGCGGGTAGTCGCACGTCCGTATGCCTGCTGCGCCACCTGCAACGCTGTCATTTGCGCCTGTAACTTGGCAACCGACTCGGCATAGTTCGTGTCACGCAAGGTCGAGAGCATCTCCTGTGCGACCACCTTTTGGTCGGTACGGAACTGATCGACATTCTCGAGAACGGTGATCCGTGCGCCGACGTCGGAACGAGCCACGTTGGCCGCGTTGATTGCCTGATCTAATTGAACAAGAATTCGGCTGATCTCGGTACTGAGTCTCGCCTTCTGTGAGCCGCTCCCAAGTGGCTCGCGCAGCATCTGAGAAAATCGATCGAGAGTCGTGAAGATATCCTCAGTCTCGGCCAATTCGATCGCAAACGTATCGCCGGCCGCGCCGCCGCCAGAGAGTCTCACGCGAACACCTTCGAAGGTGATCGGTTCACCGGACTTGTAGACGCCGCTCGTGACGAGAGCACCTGCCCCATCGTTCTCACGAACTTCGTAACGCAAACCGTTCGGGGCGTCATCCACGAGACTGATCATAAACCGATCCGCTGTGCGCGATTCCCACTCTGCGGCGTCGGATAATTGCCCAACATCGATGAAGGCACTACCTGCGTTATTGATACCGACCGACGTCACGAAGGATCCATTACCCTCAGGGATCTCTGTAAATATCTGGGAACCCGCATAACCGTCGCGCAAGCGCGAGGATTCGGCGACCCTAATCTGCCTTACCGACTCATTACCCTGATAAACAACCATCCCTGCTGATTCAACAAACGGCTGTACGTCGACCTTAGTGCCGGAAAATAGATATTCGCCCAGAGCGTCTTGCGTATTCGCGAGACCTAGCAGTTGCGCTCGTAGCGCGTCGATTTCGGCTGCCACCACCGACTGCGAAAAGGGCTCGACACCATCGTTGTTCGACATGACGGCGAGTTCACGGGCGCGCTGCAAGAGATCGATTGACGAGGTGAGTACCGTCTCACCAAGTCCCAGCCGATAGTTCAGAACCTGCGAGCTTTTCTCGTAGCGCTCCGCATTGGCGACGCTGCCCTCGAGATTCTTGATGTTGGCGATGTGCTCTGGATCGTCGATCTGACGTCGACCGCTCGCGACTTCTTCCTGTGTCTTGGCGATCTCCGCCTGCTGCCGTCGCATCTGCGAGACCAGCGATAACTGCAAATTCACCTGCGAGATACGACCCGTTGAACTCATGACACCCTTCCTTTATCGCGCCGCATCGAGCAAGGAGTCGAATAATTCGTTGGCGATTCGAATGACCTGCGCGGAAGCTTGATAGGCCTGTTGATAACGCAACAACTCAGCAGCCTCCTCATCCAGATTGACGCCGTACCGGTCACCGAAGTCGCTGCGCGCCTCGGTCGCAGCCTGTTGCTGCACGTCTCGAGCGAGCGCGGCCGCATCACGCGCGCTGGCGATGCGAGTCGTCAGACGAAGCGACATCTCGGAAATCGAACGGGTATTGGATTCGAGTAGCTTGTCGTCGAACGCGGCCGACAAATTGTTCGCATTTTCATTGTTACCCGCCGCCGTATCACGGGCCGCTGCGGCCAGCTGACTACCGCTTGTGATGGCCACCGCCATGCCCTCGATCAAGCTGCGAGTCGGGCGGATCAGGAAGCTATCACCCGCCGCTGCCGCACCTCCGCTGATCGTGAGTTCGACCCCGTCGAACACCCAAGGATCTGCCACCGTGCCGCTACCCGCTGGCGTGATGAGGCTGTCATCGGCGAGTCGACGAATCGTCCAAGATGAGGCGCCACGCTCGATTAGATAGTCACTTGCGGTCAGCGCCTGTGCATCACTTAAAGACACGCTCAGCGTCGCCGATCCGCTGTTGGTACTCGCAGGGCGCACGGTCGGCGCGCCAATCGTGAAGAGCGCGACGCCCGGGTCGCCATTTTTATCATCGCCCGCGGCGTTCCGCGCGTTGAGCGTTGCCACCACCGCAGCGGCCAAGCGCCCGAGTTCGTTACGAGTGTTTTCGACCAATTGTGAGCGGGTATCGAGCAGACCGCCGATCACCCCGCCGGTCATTTCGCGAGTCACGTCGGTTGATTGGGAACCGGTCTGAAGGACGATACGGCCTCGAGTGGGTTCGCGCGGATCGTTGACGCGCGCCAGAGTCGCAGCCGTCGTCCCATTGACCAACAATAAGCCGCCCGTGGTCGTGATCGACGAACTGCCGTCGCTGCGCTCGTTGACGCGTATGGCAATCTTGTCCGCCAATTCAGTCGTCGCGCGATCACGTGCGTCGAGAAGAGACGGCGATACTGCACGCCCGCCCACCCCCTGACGCGCAATCTCCGTATTCAGATTGGCGATCTGCAAGGTCAGCGCATTAACCCGCGATACTTCTTCAGTAAGTCGCGCCTCGATCTCAAACTCGAACTCCGACAGACGCGCATCCATGGTCTTGAAGCGATCGATCGTCGATTGCAGTCGCGCGAATACCTCTTCTCGAATAATCGTGGAGGTCGGCTCAGCGGCGAGCGCCTCGAAACTGTTGCGTAGTTCGCGCAGGGTTTCATCAAGTCCGTAGTCAGCACTCGCCACCAGCCCGACAATCTGATCGGCTTTGCTCGCCATGAGCTCCGATCGAGTAGCGGCACTCTGGCTGCTGCGGCCTTGCTCGAGCAGGTAATTGTTCACGTCGCGCCGAATCTGCGCGATCGACACACCCGTCGTGCCCGCCAAGACATTCGAATTTCCTTGCGCAATCAACTCGACGCGTTGGCGTACATAGCCCTCCGTGTTCACATTGGCAATATTTTGCGAATGCACATTGATCGCACGCTGATACGCAAGCAGGCCCGAGAGACCGGTAGAAAGTGCGCTACTCATGTGTTACGCCCCGCCAGCAGTCGATCAACCGTCTCAGCGACAGCTTCGAGCTTTTGAGCATATCGAGGGTCAGTGGCATAGCCACCGCGCTGCAATGCCGCTCCGTAGGCCGCGATATCATCTCCCGTACCACGTACGTCCGCATAACGCGGACTACGCGCAAGTAGGCGTGCGTGATCGGCAATGCTCTCGGCCGGACTGCTATACGCCCGGAAAGACTCGACCTGTCGCTGCGGCACGCCGTTGACGAACTCGGTCGTCAGTTGCTCCACCCGCGGCCCGCTCCAACGGTCGTTCGCCTTGATGCCGAACAGGTTGTGACTACTACGGCCATCGGCTGCGCGCGGCACGGATCGTCCCCAGCCCGTCTCGAGTGCGGCCTGCGCCAATACGGCCTTAGTCGAAACTCCGAGTGTTGCCGCTGCTTGGCGCGCAGCAGGCAGGATCGATTCGAGGAAAGCCTCGCGTGAGCCAGGCTTCGCGGAGCTCGTGTTGATTGCTGTGGAGCTGATAGCGGTGGAGCCGACTCCCTGAGGTGTCGGCAGACTGGTCGGCGGTGTTGATAGTGAGGTCGGTGACCCGCCTCGCTTTAACTGCTCGAGCAACATTTCGGCAATGCCGATACCCTGACCTCGCGACATCTCCAGCGCGATTTGATCGTCGAACATCGACTGATACATATCGCCTGCAGAGCTCCCGAAGATGTCTTCGCCGAGACGTGCATCGCGCATGCTTTGCAGCATCATCTTGGTGAAGATCGTCTCGAACTGCTTAGCAGTTGAACGCAGTGCTTCAGGATCCTGCGCTCGTGCCTGCGTCCGTAAGGTATTGAGGCCTTGAACGTCGGTGTAGTGACTCGGCCCGATGGCATCGACGGTCATACGCAGGCTCCTCAGATCACGACCAGTTCGGCACGCAAGGCGCCGACCTGCTTGAGCGCTTCGAGTATCGCCACGAGATCGCCTGGCGCAGCGCCGACGCGATTCACAGCATCGACCAAAGTGTCGAGCGTAACGCCCGATTCGAACTTGAACATACGCGCGTCCGGCTGCTGAACCTCGATGTCGCTGCGTGGCACTTGGACCGTATCGCCTTGTCCAAACGCATTGGGCTGACTAACCTCGGTTCGCTCCGTGATGGTGACGGATAAGGATCCGTGCGCGACGGCTGCGGGCAATACACGCACGCTGTTACCGATGACGATGGTGCCGGTTCGAGAGTTGACGATGACACGCGCGGGCGCGTCATCCGCGTTGATCTGGAGTTGCTCGAGGCGCGATACGAAGGCGATCCGCTCCCGCAGCGAGCTCGGAGCAGCCACTCGCACAGAGACGGCATCCAAGGCCTCGGCCGCTTCACTGCCGAGTGCGACATTTATTCCCTCGGCTAATCGCGTTGCCGTGGTGAAATCGGGCACTTTGAGATTTAAGGTGATCGCAGGCTCGACCGCAAAGTTCGATTGCACGGCCCGCTCGACCGTGGCACCACCCGGAATGCGTCCGGTACTCGGCACATTGACTGAGATTCGCGAACCGTCACCGCCGGAGATACCAAAGCCGCTCACGACGAGATTGCCCTGCGCCATCGCATACACCTCGCCATCCGCTCCGCGCAGCGGCGCAAGTAGCAAAGCACCGCCTCGCAGGCTACCGGCGTTGGCAATCGACGACACGGTCACATCGATGGTCTGCCCGGGTTTGGCGAACGGGGGAAGTTCCGCCGTCACCGTGACGGCAGCCACATTCTTCAACTGCGGATTCACATTGGGTGGGACGACTACCCCAAATTGCGCGAGCATGTTCTTGATGCTCTGGATGGTGAACGGAGCCTGGCTCGTCTGGTCGCCCGTGCCATCAAGACCCACCACAAGCCCATAGCCCACCAATTGATTCGAGCGTACGCCGTCGATATTAGCGAGATCTTTGACTCGCTCGGCCGCCAGCGCCGGTAAAGACAACAATACGGCGGCAGCCAAAAGGGCCGCTTGCATAACGCGAGTGTTCATAGCGGCAACCACGGCAGGTTGAAGAATCGGGACAGTAATCCCGGCGAGTTGGCATCCGCCAATGCGCCGCGTGCGCTGTAGGTAATGCGCGCGTCGGCTACCTTGGTCGACAACACGGTGTTATCCGGATTGATATCGACCGCGCGGACAATGCCGCTCACGCGCACGAACTCGCGACCTTGATTGATCGTGAGCCACTTCTCGCCACGAACGAAGAGATTGCCGTTCGGCCAGCGTTTGGCAACCGTCACGGTGATATCACCGAAGATGCTGTTGCTTTGACGACTCGAGCCACTGCCATCAAAGGTTTTGTCGCTCTCGAAGTTGTTATCGAGAATCGCGACACCGTTTGCCGTGACGGGACGTCCTGCAATAGTGGGCGCCGGGATGCTGATCGAGTTCGATTTGCTCGTCGAGGTGCTGGAGCTCTTCGATGCATCCATGTTCTCGACGAGGCGAATGGTAAGAATGTCGCCGACCCGTCTGGCCACCGCATTCTCGAATAACCGGATATCACCACCGCTTTGGTAGATCGCGCCGTTCGAGGCAGTTTCGGGCAAACCCAGTTCTGGTGGAACCGGCGCCCACACCTCGTTGCGATCCATCGCATAGCGGTCGCTGGCGCAGCCGGCGGCAAGCACAGCGCAGGTCAGCATCGAAATTCGCAACCCAGTCTTCAACGCTAAGGCATTCATGACGGCGTCTCCGCTTACAAGCGCTGCGTGAGGTACTCGAGCATCTTGTCGGTGGTCGAAATGGCCTTCGAGTTCATCTCGTAAGCTCGTTGGGTCTCGATCATGCTCACGAGCTCTTCGACGACATTGACGTTCGAGGCTTCGAGCGCACCCTGCTGCAATGAACCGAGACCATTGACGCCCGGTGTGCCGGCCTGTGGCGGACCACTGGCTGCCGTCTCGAGCAACAGATTCTCACCGCGCGCTTGCATACCCGCGGGATTAATGAAGTCGGCGAGCTGCAAGGTACCAACCTGGTTAGGGGCAGCCTGTCCTTGCAATTGGACGCTCACTGCACCATCGGTGCCGATGGTGACGGAGATCGCGCCTTCTGGAATTGAGATCGCAGGCTGCACCCGATAACCACCGGAGGTAACGAGCTCACCTTCGGCGTTCAACTTGAAACTGCCATCGCGGGTGTAGGCAGTCGTGCCGTCAGGCAAAGACACCTGGAAGAAGCCGCGACCATTGATCGCAACGTCGGTCGAGTTGTTCGTAATCTGAATGCTGCCCTGGGTATTGAGCTTCTCGGTCGCGACCACACGCGAACCGGTGCCGAGATGCACGCCGGATGGCAGCAACGTATCTTGTGCGCCCGTCGCGCCGGTCTGGCGAACGGTTTGATACATGAGATCTTCGAAAGCGACGCGACTGCGCTTGAATCCGGTGGTGTTGACGTTCGCGAGGTTGTTCGCGGTGACCGTCATGCGCGTCTGTTGCGCTTCAAGACCGGTCTTGGCAGCCCAGAGTGCGGAGTCCATCGTTAGTACCTCTCGAAATCGTGTTACCTACTTCGGAGTTGCACCAAGCGTGCCAGAGTCAAAGAAATGACTAACGCAGCGATAGCAAGGACTGAGAACTGCGGGAGTTCTCTTCCGCAGACTTGATGGCCTTCATCTGCATCTCGAACTGACGAGACAGTTCGATCATGTTCACGATCGCCGCCGCACCATCCACGTTACTGGCCTCGGTGGCCCCCGAAATCACCCGCACAGCAGGATCAGCGGTCGCGATGCCGCCATTTCTCTGACGGAACAGCCCATCGGTGCCGCGGATCAACTCGCTCGATGGCGGATTGACGAGCTTGATTCGCCCGACCACCGCCTGGGCCTCAGGCCCCTGCCCCGGCGGAATCACCGACACCTCACCGTTGGCCGCGATCGTCACCGACGTATTCGGCGGAATCAGGATTGGACCGCCTTCGCCCAGCACCGCGCGGCCCGAGGCATTGCGCAGCTCGCCGCTCGGATCCACCCGTAGATCACCGGCGCGGGTATAAGCCTCAGTGCCATCGGCCGCTTGCACGGCGATCCACCCATCGCCTTGAATGGCGATATCGAGTGGATTGCCGCTAGTCAGCACCGAACCCTGCATCGTGCTGAAGCCCGAGTCGAGTCGGGTGCCGACGGCACGCGACCTAAAGCCAGGCCCTTCGACGTTCTGCGCTTCGAAGGCTGAAAGGTCAGCCCGAAAACCTGTCGTATTGATGTTCGCCAGGTTATTGCTGTTCGCCGCCTGCGCGCGCAGCGCCGAGTTGGCACCAATCATCGAGACGTAGATCAGCTTATCCATGGCGAGACCTCAAATACCGATCAACGCAGGTTGATGATGGTCTGGGCGAGCTGATCCGACGCCGAAATCAACTTGGCATTGGCCTGGAAGTTGCGCTGCGCCGTGATCATGTGCACAAGCTCTTTGGTCATATCGACGTTCGAAGCCTCGAGTGAGTTGGATTCGATCTGACCAAAGCCCGCTGCACCCGGCGTGCCGAGCAGCGCGGGACCGGAAGCTACCGTCTCACCCCAGCTTGCACCGCCCTTCTGCTGCAGTGAATCAACACCGTTGAAGTTCGCGATCGCGATTTGACCCAAGGTCTCGATGCGACCGTTCGAGTACGTGCCGCTGATTACACCAGCCGGATCGACGGAGACGCCGGTCAAACGACCGGTGGTGTAGCCGTCCTGATCAATGCTGTTGACGCTAAAGGCTGAGCCGCGTTGCGTTACGCTGGTCGCCGTAAAGTCCACGTCCGGATAAGACGTAAATTCGATCTTGACGTCTGTCGCTGGCGCAACTGGAGTTAGGGTGCCATTTGCAGCGAAGACAATCCTTTTCGCCTCGGGCGTGCCAACCGGCCCTTGCATGGTTCCATCGACTGCCACACGCACATCCCACTGGTTTTTTACTTCCGGTGGACCGGCGACGTCCGCCACCTTTGAGAAATATAGCGTCGCATTCTTTGCGACGCCTTGCTGATCGTAGATCACAGTCGACACCGAGTGACTATATGTGGACGAGTCAGACTGGCTGAACGTGCCGGTCTTAGCGGTGGCGTTCGCCGGCAGATTCAGTCCGAGCTCGACATTCGTCGTGGCTTTCGGCGCGCGATCCGCTTTCGACAGTTTGAGATCACCGATACCGCCTGTTCCGTTGTTACCAGTGAGATACACCTGCAACTTCTGGCCCGTGGTATTCACCACTGTCCCGCTCGAGTCGACGCTGAAAGCGCCAGCTCGCGTATAGGAAGTTGATCCGTCGCGTTCCTTGACGACAAAGAAACCGTTACCCGCAATCGCAAGATCCAGTTCGTTGCCGGTGAATTCGATCGAACCTTGACCGAACTCCTGCTTCACACCGGAGGTTCGTACGCCGGCACCGCCGGCACTGGCCGAACCGCGTGTGAAGATGTCCGAGAATTGAGCGCGACCGTTCTTAAAGCCGCTCGTACTAGCGTTTGCGATGTTGTTAGCGGTCGTAGACAAATCTGTCTGCGCCGCATTCAGACCGCTGATGGCAATGTTAAAGCTCATGATTCATTCCTCCGAAATTACATCACTTGCCGCACATCGCTGAGCAACAGCGATCCGTTCGGCGTATTCAAGGTCAAGCCGCGTCCATTGGTATCTAGAGTCACGCTATTGACGCGGCTACGCAGCATGACCTCCATCGACTGATTGCGACCGCCGACGTTGGCGATCAACTCCATTTGATAGGCGCCGGGCGCTGCCGCCGTGCCGTCTAGCTGCACACCCGACCAACTGAACGACTGCAGGCCCGCCGCGGGCGCGATCGGCATACGACCGACTAAAGCTCCGCTGGCATCGCGCACGATCACACTCGCCTCGCGTACTCCTTCTGGCAACTCCACCGCACCCTCGATCGCACCTGCGCCGTCGAATCTCGCGATGGATCCGGCTGCTAAGACATCACGACCGACGATTTGGGCGCCCGACAGTGCTTGTGACGATCGCAGTGAATCGACCATCGAACTCATCGAGTCCTGCATCTCCCGAATGCCGCTCACGGTCGTGAACTGCGCGAGCTGGCCAATGAACTCGGTCGGCTCCAACGGTTTCATCGGGTCTTGATTACGCAACTGCGCGAGCATGAGCGTCAAAAACTGATCGGAGCCGAACTGCTCGAGCGCCCCTTTGGAGGCCGCAGCGTTGGCAGGCTGACTCGCCTTGATGGCATCGAGTGTGGTCATGGCGTTACTGTCCGAGGCGTAAGGTCGCGAGCATCAGCTCACGCGAGGTGTTCATGACC
>VFQT010003643.1_pt1 | contig 13816 bp, 10 predicted proteins | sample 3512381 | NCBI WGS metagenome assembly VFQT01 (sample SAMN10412376, study PRJNA504923) | tailings metagenome | isolation source: Relicate 2 Philex TSF3 active mining site | place: Philippines: Tuba, Benguet | collected 2017-08-29 | reverse complement strand
CCTCGTGCACCCAGTCACCATAGGGCCCGGCGAGCATTTCTTTGATTCGCTGCTGTCGACCCGTCAGCACCAACTTCTCAAGTTCGCGGTGGGCGTTGAGCAGTATCTCCGCTGCGGGCGCTTCAAACGCCACCCGACCCTTGGTGCCGATGATGGTATCGCCGAGGTGGATGCCGCGACCGATGCCGAACGGCCCTGCGATCGATTCGAGGGCCTCGATGACATCGACAGGCGATCGTTCGACGCCGTCGAGCCCCGTGGGCACGCCGCGCGTGAAGTGCACGACGTGGCGCTCGGCGGCGCGCGGTTGGCTGAAGGCCTCACGCGAGAGCACCCAGGCATCATCCGGAATGCTGCCCTGCGACGTCAGCGTTTCCTTGCCACCAATGCTCACGCCCCAGAGGCCACGATTGATCGAATAGGCCGCACCAAACGGCGGTACGGGCAAGCCGCGCGCCTGTAGGAAATCGAGTTCCTCCTGACGCTTGAAGTTTCGATCGCGCACCGGCGCGATAACTCCGAGTTCGGGTGCCAGGGTCCGCAGGGCCACCTCGAAACGTACCTGATCGTTGCCCGCCGCCGTGCAGCCATGCGCGATGCTGCCCGTGCCAAGCTTGCGCGCCATCAGTGCGATGGTCTGCGCCTGCATGACGCGCTCGGCGCCGACGCAGAGCGGGTACAACTGCCCGCGTCGCACGTTGCCCATGATCAGAAAGCGCAGCACTTGCTCGAAGTAATCGGCACGCGCATCGATCTGGTGGTGCTCGCTCGCGCCAAGGGCGAGGGCTCGTTCGTGCAGGGTGCGGGCCGTGGCCGCATCGATGCCACCCGTATCCACCGTGACGGTGATGATCGGGCGCTGGTACTGCTCCTTGAGCCAGGGAACGAGGAACGAGGTGTCGAGACCGCCCGAATAGGCGAGAACGATGGGCTGGGACATGGACGATCCTTTAGAGACGAAACAGATCGCGCAGACGCGCGACGAGGGTGGCTTGCGCCGCCGCGGTGTCGGTGGCGATGAAAATGGTGTCATCGCCGGAGATGGTGCCGACCACCTCGGGCCAGGCGGCCTTGTCGATGGCAATGGCAACACTTTGGGCGGCCCCGATGGTGGTGCGCAGCACGGTCAGGGCGCTGCCTGCGGTGGCCAGCCCACGCACGAATTGCCGCAAGGTGCCGAAGTCATCGAGGCTGCGATTGCCATCGTCCGGGGGCAGGTAGCGCCCGCCGGCCTTCAGCACGCCGAGATCGCGCAGATCGCGGCTGATGGAGGATTGGGTGACCTCGTGACCTTCCTCGCGCAGGCGGCGCACGATCTCGTCCTGCTTGCGCACGGGCGCCGTGCGCAGGATGCGCAGGATGGCCGAGTGGCGGGTGTTGCTGTGGAGGTCGGCGTGCATAAATTTGCACGCATTATGCATATTAATGCATAGGCGTCAAGCGTAATGCGGCGAGCCGCTCGGTCATGGGCGGGTGCGAGTAGTAGAAGCGCGCGTAGAGCGGCTCGGGCGTCAGCGTCGAGGCGTTGTCTTCGGTGAGCTTGAGCAGCGCTGAGCGCAGATCCGCACCGCTCGCGTTGTCGCAGGCGTAGGCATCGGCCTCGAATTCGTGCCGACGGGAGGCGAGACTCATCAGCGGAGCCACGAAAAACGCGGCAAGCGGTGCAGAGAGCAGGAACAGCAGCAACGCCAGTGCATCATTCGGCGCCGATGTGTTCGGCTGCACGCCGAGACCGACGAAGAAGGCGGGCTGCTCGGCAAGCCAGCCGAGCGCGGCGAGGGCCAGCAGGCTTGCGATGAACGTCTGCGCAATCAGCTTGACGATGTGCTTGTGGTGGAAGTGACCGAGTTCGTGTGCCAACACGGCTTCGAGTTCGCCATGCGTCAGCCGCGCGAGCAACGTGTCGTAAAACACGACGCGTTTGCTGCGACCGATACCGGTGAAATACGCGTTCGATTGCGCCGAGCGCTTGCTGCCGTCCATCACGAATAGACCTTGGGCCGAAAAGCCGCAGCGCCGCATGAGGGTGCTGACACGGTCCTTGAGCGCCTCGTCCTGCAAGGGCTCGAATTTATTGAAGAGCGGCGCGATGAACATCGGATAGATCACGAGCAGCAGCAGGTTGAAGCCCATCCAGAAGATCCACGCCCAGAGCCACCATAGACTGCCGGCCACGCCCATCAGCCACAGCACCACGGCAATCAGCGGCAGGCCGATCAGCGTGCTGACGATCAAGTTCTTGACGAGATCGCTGACCCACACGCTGATCGTCATCCGATTGAAGCCGAAGCGCTCCTCGATGCGGAAGTTGCTGTACCAGTCGAACGGCAGATCGATCACGCCACTGATGAGCGAGAAGGTGAATACCAGCGCGACCTGATAGCCGAGTGCACCGAGGGGCTCGAGCGTGCGAGGAAGGATCCAGGCGTTAAGTGCCTCGAGACCGCCGAACAGCGTCCAGCCGAGCAGTACGAGCGTGCCGAAGGCAAGCTTGACGAGGTCGAAGCGTTCTTTCGTACAGGTGTAGTCGGCCGCCTTGGCATGGTTCTCGGCGCTGATTTGTCCGGCGAAGTCGGCAGGTACCGCCTCGCGCCGCCCGCTGACGTGACGGATCTGTCGACGGGCAAGCCAGACCTGCAGCACGATGCTGCCTGCCAGCAAGATCAGAAAAACGATCGTGAAAACAAACGGGCTCATGCACCCGATGATACAAGACGTCAGCGCCGATCCGGGCGACTGACGCGCAGGTCATGACGCCGACGGAAATATCGCAGGGTCTCATTGCTCATGTATTTGCCGAGTACAGCGTCGGGTGTGCGTCGCAGATCAACCACGGTCAGGCAGTCAATGCAGTCGCCGAACTGCGAATCCACGTTGAAGCCGATGACTCGACCACCGAGCTTGAGGTATTGACGCAAGAGCACTGGGACCTCTCGGGCCGCTCCGTCGTCAATAGGCAGCAACGGCGAGAGGCTCGAGATGTCGCCGACCTGCCTCAGGTCCCGTCGTAGACCCGCCATGGGTGGGCACGGTTTGAACGGTGAGCGCGGTTTAACGAACGCCCCGAGCACCGGATCGAAGTGGTGCCAACGCAGATAGCGCACGATCAACTCCCGTGCCGCGTGGCCGTAATCAGCGCTGACGCTCACCGGGCCAATCAGCCGCGAGTGGTCAGGGTAGCGGCCAACGTATTCGCCGATGCCGCGCCATAACGCCAGCAGCGGCGCGAAGCTTCGCTGCGCCTCAAGGCGCACAAAAGACCGCCCGAGTTCGATGCTGGGCCCCAGCAAAGCGAACAGCGGATCAGCGAGCTCGAACAGCGTGCTGAGGTACAGCGCATTGCGTCCGTGATGACGGCGTAACTCAGGGATGCGTGCTGCGCGGTAGCCGCCGACGATGCGTCGCTGCTTTGCATCCCACGCGATCAACTGATCGTAGTGTCGATCAAAGCGATCGAGGTCGCGGCTCTTGCCCGTGCCCTCGCCTACCGCCCTAAAGCTCAGTTCGCGTAAGCGACCGATTTCCTCGAGCGTTTGTGGAATTGCCGCCCCCGCGGCGCAGTAGATCCTAAGACTCCCAACACTCGTGAGCTCCGCGTTGGAACCGAGGCTTTCGAGTTCGCGCTCTATGAGCTCAGGCGGAGTTTCTTCGTCCGTCGGCGCTGGAATGCCCGTGACCTGTGCGGCAGCCTCAACCAGCAGGCGCGACGGTGTCCGCGGCGCTGCGAGCGAATACATGCGAATGCGCAGCATCCGCTCGGTCGCTTCGACATCACCAATGCCGGCAATTCGCTCGGCAGCGATCGGGCGACCGAGCCGCAAATCGAGAACCGTACCGCGTTTGTTGGTGACTTCGCGCGGCAACATCGCCGTGCGCAGCGTCGGGTGCAGCAACCCTGCCAACTGAAAGCCTGCACCGTTACTGCCGTGCACGTAGAGCGGTGCCACAGGCGCGCCGGTCGCACTGATTAGGCGCACTGCAGTGCGCTTCCAGGGCGGGTCGACGACGCTGGCACTGCCGATGTCCAGATGCGACACCGTCCCGGCCGGAAAGAGCAGCAGACAACCGCCGGCGTGTACGTGGCGCAAGGCAGCGCGCACCATGACGAAGTTGGCTGCGAGCGCATCCCGTCTGCCGAAGTTATCGACCGGAAAAAGGATTCCGCGTAGTGGCGCGAGCGCAGCCAAAGCCGTGGTCGCGACGACCCGCAGATCGCTGCGCCGTCGTAGCAGAGCCGAAATCGCTGCTAGACCGTCGATGCCGCCGTAGGGATGGTTCGCCGCGAACACGAGAGGGCCCGAGCGCGGAAGATGATTCCATTCGAGGTCGTCGGTGATGTACGACACCTCCAACGTGCGGAGTGCTGCATCGACGAACTCCAGCGGTGATAGTCCTTCCGGCAATCGGCGGTACATCCGCTCAAGTCGCTCCAGGCCGGTCGCTCGAGCGACCTGCCGCCACACCCACGCCGGCAGCGGTACGGGTGGTTTCGGCCAGAGTCCTGTTCCGGTCTGCGGGTTAGACGCGTGCATCCATCATTTGTGCCGCAGCGGCATCACAACGTGATGAACGATTGCTTGCGATTTCGTGACACCGCATACGTCAAAACAGTGCGTCACAAAGCTGAAAGCCTGCGGTCACGGTGGCGTAACGGGCGCTTCGCATCCTTACCTGACCCATCCGTAGACCGCAGCCTAGAGGTGTCCGATATGAGTGAGCCTAAAGATGATCTCGTCACCAATATTTCGCCGAATCCGGAGATGCGCGCCGTGATCGCGCGGCGCATGGTGCTGAAGGGCAGCGCCGGTCTCGCCGCGCTCGGACTATTCGGGGGTTTGACGGGCTGTGGCGAATCGGACCGCAGCATCATCGGGTCTGTGGCGGGGCCAGCGCCCACGGGCGGCGTGCCGAGTCGGGCGACGGCCCTCGGGTTCTCACCCGTAGCGAAATCGGTGGCCGATGCGGTGCGCTTGCCGAGCGGCTATTACGCCACGGTGCTGCTGCGCCTTGGCGATCCGCTCGCCTCAGGCGTCGGTCCGTATCGGAACGACGGCTCTGATGCGGCTTCGAGTTATGCACAGCGGGCCGGTGATCATCACGATGGCATCGAGTACTTCGGGCTCGGCGCTGACGGGAAGTACGCCCCGACCAACAGTTCGCGTGCGCTTTTGGTGATGAACCACGAAGCGATTACGCCGATTTTCCTACATCCCAATGGCCCTACCGTGGTCAATGGCGCCAGAACGGTGGCGGACGAAGTGCTGAAGGAGTTCTACGTCCATGGCGTTTCAGTTGTCGAGATGGCCAAGCAGGAGTCGGGTGGTGCTTGGCTCTACACGCAGGGGTCATCTTTCAATCGTCGAATCCACACCTTGACTGACATGGAGATCGCGGGTCCTGCGCGCGGCGCGCGTTACATGATCACCAAATATTCCAAGGACGGAACGAAAGTACGCGGCACGGTAAACAATTGCGCCCATGGCTACACGCCGTGGGGTACCTATCTGGCCTGCGAAGAAAATTGGGCGGGTTACTTCCGGCGCATCACGAGCACCGACAACGCAAAGCGCACGGCCAAGGAACTCGCTTCGTTCGCGCGATACGGTGTGGCGGGCAACGGGCGCGAGTTGTGGGCGACGGTGACGCCGGACACTGCGGACGATCTGTATGGTCGTTGGAACGCTGAGGTCCGTGGCACCTCGATCGACGGCTCCGACGATTATCGGAACGGGCCGAACACATACGGCTGGAACGTCGAGATCGATCCGTTCTCGCCCAACTCGACGCCCAAAAAGCGCACGGCGATGGGGCGGTTTGCACACGAAGGCGCCTGGTGCGCCAAAGCAGAGACTGGCAAACCCATCGTGTATTACATGGGTTGCGATTCGCGTAATGAGTACATCTACAAATACGTATCGAATAAGCCTTGGGATCCTGCCGATGCAACTCGTGGGCTTGCTGCAGGCGACAAGTATCTCGATGACGGCAAGCTCTACGCTGCCGTTTTCAATGAAGATGGCACTGGGAGCTGGATCGAACTGAGTTTCAATACGGGACGCATCCTGCCGAGCTATTCCGCTTACGCTTTCGCGGATCAGGCCGACGTCGTGATCAACGCGCGCCACGCAGCCGACGCCGTCGGCGCAACGAAGATGGATCGACCCGAGTGGGGTGCCGTAGATCCTAATACCGGTGCGGTCTACATGACGCTCACCAACAATAACGCCACGCTGCGCACGCTGGCCTCGACCAACGCCGCCAATCCGCGCCACTACAACGACCCGCGTACGGACGGTACGGCGCAGCGCGGCAACCCCAACGGGCACATCATTCGGTGGCAGGAGAGCACGCCGGCTGCTTTGACGTTCCGCTGGGACGTGTACCTTTTTGGTGCTCGGGCGACCGCCAATCCGGCGAACGTCAATCTGTCGGGTCTGACGGCCGACAACGACTTCTCCAGTCCGGATGGTCTCTGGTTCGCGCGTAACGGCATCTGCTGGATCCAGACCGACGATGGCGCCTATACGGACGTGACCAACTGCATGCTGCTGGCCGGTATTCCGGGCACCGTCGGCGACGGTGGTCCGCTGACCATCACGAACACCGACGCCAGCGGTACCAGCAAGAGCGTGACGACCTTCGTCGGAGCGCAACCCGGTACCGCCAAGTTGCGCCGCTTCCTGGTCGGACCGAAGGACTGCGAAATCACAGGCATTACGGAGTCGCCTGATGGCCGCGCGTTGTTCGTCAACATCCAGCATCCGGGCGAGGACACCCCCGCAGCCAACATCGGTAATCCATCGCTGTTCACTTCCCACTGGCCCGACGGCGGCAACGCCCGCCCACGCTCCGCAACCGTCGTGATTCAGCGCGAAGACGGCGGCGTTATCGGCGTCTGACGGCGGCCTATTCATCTCGAGGACTCAAAAATGATTCACAAGGCAACCACTGTCACAACCTTGCTCGGCGCGACCCTCATCACGGCCGGCGCTGCCGCGCAGTCGCCTTCTCCCGCTACGGCCCCGGCCGTTCCCCCCGCCGCTGATCAATTGCAGGAAATCGTGATCTTTTCGCGAGGCGTCGCACGTCAGCAGCAAACCGTGTCGGCCGAGCAAATCGATTACCTCCCGGCAGGAACCAGTCCACTCAAAGCCATCGAGAAGATGCCGGGAGTCAACTTCCAGTCGGCTGATCCTTTCGGTGCCTACGAGTGGTCTACACGCATCGTCGTACGCGGCTTCAACCAGAACCAGATGGGTTTCACTCTTGACGGTATTCCGCTCGGTGATATGTCCTACGGAAACCACAACGGCCTGCACGTCAGTCGCGCCGTACCTAGTGAAAACGTGGGTCGTGTCGTGTTGTCGCAGGGGTCCGGTGCCCTCGGCACGGCGTCCACCAGCAATCTCGGCGGGACGATAGAGTTCTACTCCGCCGACGCCAGTGCGGAACTGGGCGCGCGCCTTGACCTCACCGGTGGCAGCGACGGCATGCAACGCGGTTTCGTGCGCTTCGATACGGGTTCGCTTGGCGAGAGCGGTCCGCGCATCAGTCTGTCGGTGGCGGATGCAAGCACCGAAAAGTGGAAAGGCGCTGGCGATCAGGACCAGCGGATGTACAACTTGAAGATCGTGCAGCCGATCGGCGAGACAGGGTCGTTAACCGCCTACTACAACCAATCCGAGCGTGCTGAGAACGACTATCAGGATCTGTCTTTCGACATCATCCGTCGGCGGGGTTGGGAGTGGGATAATTTCGCGCCGGATTGGAACGCAGCATTGCGCGCCGCGGTCTCGTGTGCGGCTGCCGGTTATAGCAGTCCGGTCGTTTGCGACGATGCGTATTGGAACGCAGCGGGTATCCGCGAAGATAAGCTCGGGTATCTTGCGCTGGCGTTGCCCGTTGGCGAGACGCTGCGCTTCGATTTGAAGGCGTATCTGCATCGCAACGAGGGCCAGGGACTCTGGGGTACGCCCTACGTGCCGACCCCGGGTGGTGCGCCGCTCTCGGTGCGTACGACGGAGTACGATATCGACCGCAAGGGCGCGATCGCGACGGCGCGCTGGACGATGGGCACACACCAGCTCGAGGCTGGAGTCTGGGTCGAGTCCAACGACTTCAGTCAAGCTCGGCGGTTTTACCCTGAGCCCAGTCTCGCCGGGCCTACACAGCAGTTCACCGACTTCCTGTCGGGACCGCTGCTTACCCAGTGGCAGTACACCTTCGACACGAAGACGCAGCAGTACCATTTGCAGGATTCGATCACTGTTTCAGATGCGCTGCGCGTCAATATCGGCGTGAAGGGCATGAAGGTCGAGAACACCATTACCACGATTACCGGACCCGCCAAGGCCGGCACCATCGATGTCAGCGAGGCGTTCCTGCCGCAAGCCGGGTTCGCGTACAGCGTAGTCGACGGAGCCGAAATCTTTGGTCAGTATGCCCGTAACGCGCGGGCGTTCGTCAGCGCGAATACCGCAGGACCCTTCAGTACGACCGCTGCCGGTTTCCAAGCGATCAAGGACACGCTGCAACCTGAGACCTCGGCAACGGCCGAGCTGGGTTTGCGCTTTCGTGCTAGCGGTTTCGAGGGTGTCTTGACCGCTTACCGCGTTTCCTTCGAGGATCGGCTGCTGGCGATTCAGCAAGGCCCGGGCATCGTGGGTAACCCGTCGGTGCTTGCGAATGTCGGCAGCGTCACGACAAACGGCATCGAAATGGCGGTCTACTGGCGTCCGCTCGAGCACCTGTCGTGGTTCAACTCGCTTGCGTGGAACGACTCGGCTTTCGACAACGACTACACCACCAACGGCGTCGTCGTCCCCGTGAAGGGAAAGACCGTACCTGATGCGCCCGAGTTTCTCTTCAAGTCTGAGCTCGCCTATGACAACGGCCAGTTCTTCGTCCGGGCCGACGCCAACTACGTGGATTCGCGGTATTACACCTTCCTGAACCAAGGGAAAGTACCCGACTACACGGTGCTCAACGGCTCGATCGGTTATCGCTTTGCTAAACTGGCCTTCGTCGAGGAGTTGACCTTGCAGGGTTCAGTCACCAATGCCACCGATGAGCTGTATATCTCCACCGTCGGCTCCAATGGGTTTGTCAACGCCGACCCCAACGGCACGTCGCAGACTTTGCTGCGAGGTGCGCCTCGGCAGTACTTCATTTCGCTTAAAGCCAAGTTCTGAAGTCGCGTCTTGGTGAATCGTCGCGAATTATTGGCCATGACCGGGGCCGTCGCCGTCACGGGCGGCGGCTCCAGTGCATCCGCCGAGGTTGTCGACGCCCGTGAAGCCAGCGATGGTGCGTCGACATCACCCGCGGAATTGTCCGGTAGGGTACTACCCCGACGCATCGCGTTCGGATCCTGCGCACGCCAGGACAAGCCGCAGCCGATCTGGGACGCGGTGCTCGCGAGCGAGCCGGACCTGTTCGTATTTCTCGGCGACAACATCTACGGCGATACGCGGGATCCTGCGGTACTGCGCGCGAAGTATGCGCAGCTTGCTGCGCAACCGGGCTTCAAGCGTTTGCGCGAGCGCGTGCCCGTGCTCGCTACCTGGGACGATCACGACTTCGGCGAAAACGATGCCGGCGCCGAATATCCTCTGAAGGAAGAATCACGGCGTATCTTTTGCGACTTCTGGGGCGAGCCGCCCGATTCACCGCGACGCCAACGTGACGGCATCTATCACGCCGTCGAGTACACGGCGGCGGGTCAGCGCTTGCAGATCGTGTTGCCGGACCTGCGCTTCAATCGAACGCCCATCCGTACTCGCGATCTCGATGGCTCTACCTACCGCAAGTGGTCGACCCGTTTAGAGCGCGAGGGTCGTGAGGTGCCGGGGCCCTACGACCGTGAACCCGACGCCAAGGCCAGCATGCTGGGTGAGCGCCAATGGCAGTGGTTGGAGAGCGAGCTCGCCAAGCCCGCGGACCTGCGAATCTTTGCCTCGAGCCTGCAGGTGGTGGCGGACTTTCCCGGTTGGGAAGCGTGGATCAACTACGCGCAGGACCATCAGCGGTTGATCGACACCCTTCGTCGGCAGCGTGCCTCGGGACTGCTCTGCATCAGTGGCGATACGCACTATGCGGAGTTTTCGCGACTCGACGTCAACGTGCCGTATCCGCTGTGGGATTTCACTTCGAGTGGGTTGACGGAGACTTGGCCGGTAACGCCGCCCAATGCACGACGCCAAAGCGCGGTGCTGCGAGAGGCGAACTTCGGTCTGCTGCGGATCGACTGGCAAGGATCGCGTACGCAGCTGGAGGTCGAAGTGCGCGATGTCAGCGGCAAGGTTCGACTGGCGCAGACGCTGGCGCTCTCCGACCTGCAGCCTGCGAGTCCGAGCTCAGATTTCGCGTAGCAACTGCTCGCCGCGCTGTGCACTCAGACGCCGCTCGCCGTTCATTGCCGTGCTGCGCTCGCGGACGGTCTGCAGGAAGTGAAAACTCCCGGTGATGGTTTCGGGCGTGAATTGCAGACTGGTATATCCGCGCTGGCTGGTGTCGCTGAAGGCGAGTCCCGAGTTTGCCTTGCGCAGCGCTGCGGCGAGATCACTGGGCGCGATGCCGCTCAACGATGACTCGAAGCCCGGCGAGGTCACCGAGTGCGTGGCGAACTCGACGCCTGCGACTTTCCCGTCGATCGACAGGTTGTGCCCCCAGGCGTTGTGGCTGTCGCCAGCGAGTACGACGAGATTAGCTGCTGCACGCTGCGCAGCACGCAGCAGTCGCGCGCGCGCCGCCGGATAGCCGTCCCAGCTGTCGAGGTTGTACGGTAGCTGCAGTTTGGCCGAGATTTCCGCCACCTGAGCGCGCTTGCGCACGAACTCCGCCGCATCGGCGGGGATCCAGCGTGAGGCGCCGGGCGGCACGCGCACTTCGCCCATGATGATTTGCTGCGCGAGCACCTGCCAGCGTATGCCCTGCTTCGTCGAGGCGCGAAGACCATTCTCCAGCCAACGCTCCTGCTCGGCGCCGAGGATCGATCGGGCCGGATCAGCCAAGGGTCCGTCACGAAACTCCACGAGGGCTTGTTCGACGTCGCGCCGACCGCCGATAAAGCGCGCGAGATCGAGCGGCTCGTCGCGCCCTGCGATGCGGGTCTCGAGCTTGAACAGCGTCAGCAGATCACCGACTTGGTAGGACTTCCATAGATCGTCGCTGACGGGCATCCAGTCGCGGTATGCGCGCAGTGCCGCAGCCTTGCGCTGTTCCCAGTCGCCCTCGCGTGCCACCTGATGATTCTCGGCGCCGCCGCGCCAGGCGTCATTGGCGAGCTCGTGATCGTCCCACTGCGACACCACGGGATAGACCTGGTGCATCCGCTGCAGATCGGGGTCGGCGCGGTAGCAGGCGTAGCGCAAATGGTAGTCACTGACGGTCAACAATTCGCCTGCAGGGTCCAGCACGCGACCCGGCACGATCGCCTTGGCGTCGGGGTAAGAGCCCTGCGGGTATTCGTAAATGTAATCGCCGACATGCACGATCAGGTCGAGATCGCTGCGCTCACAGGCGTGCGCGTAAGCATTGAACCAGCCGAAGCCGAGATTCGAGCAAGACATGAGGCCGAGCCCGAATCGCGAGGTCTCGCCTGCGGGCAAGGTGCGGGTCCGGCCGACCTGACTCGTTTGGCCATCCGGTGCGATGAAGCGATAGAAATACCAGCGCCCCGGGGCGAGACCCGTCATCACCGTGCGCGCGGTGAAATCGCGTTCAGGCGTGGCGAGTGCCTCGGAAGCGGCTACGACTCGTGTAAACAGGGTGTCGGTTGCGATCTCGACGCGTAGACGCGTCTCGCTGTCCGACACGTACCGAGTCCACAGCAGCACGCTGCTCGAATCGGGTTCGCCGCTGGCCACGCCATGCGTGAAGCCGCGGGCTTGCAGCACGGCAGCGAGGCTCGGTAGTGCGAGCAGCGTCGAACCGTACAGGCCAGCTTTGAGAATACGTCTGCGCGGGATGTGTCTATGGCTCATGGAGGCCAAGAATACCGGAGTTTCTGCGACTACAATGTGACGGCCTTGCCGGGTGCACCGCTGCCGGAGAATCGATGAGTCCCGAACTGTTCGTATTGATCGTCGCCGTGTCCGTGCTCATGGTGGGTTACGTCATCGTATACCCGCGGTTCGCTGGTACCGATCTGACCAAGCTCGCGACCAACGGCCTGCTCGCGTACGGGAGTGCGTTGCTCGTCGTCGGCAGTCACTATTACGGTACGGACCAGCGCTTCGGTGAGCCCGTGCTGGAGCTCGGCTGGTTCGGCTTCACTCTGCTGACGCTGCTCTTGGTGGAGTTGCCGTTGTTCTACTGGTACGCGCGCCGTTACCGGGTGTTCACGCAGGACTGACTCACGGCCGCCCGTTGATCGGCAGCTGCAGAGCAGCGCGATCGATGGCTACGCCAGCCTTCCACACGCCGGCGATTTCGCGCACGTTCGTCGTGGTGCGCGCGCCGACGTCGAAGTCGACGGCACGATCGGATTGGGCGCTCGAGTCGCGCCAGGCGCCTCCACCGAGCAGATGGATGTGCACATCCATCATCCCCGGAATGAGGAACTTGCCACGGCCATCCACCCGCGCCACATGTCGACCGACGCGCAGCGGTGCGTGGCTGATTTGCGCGAAGCGGCCTGCCTCGATCAATACCCACGTGTTCGATTGCGCCGGTTTGCCCGTGCCATCGATCAGCGTGACGCCCTCGATGAGCACGGCATTACCGCGCTCTGCGGCATAGGTGCTGGGTGCCGCAAGGCAAAGGAGCGCACAGAGCAGAGTCAGAAGCTTAGACCTGTAGTTCATGCCGCACGCTCTCCGTGTCAGGTCGAATGCCGCGCCACAAGAAAAAGGCCTCGGCGGCCTGTTCGACCAGCATGCCGAGGCCTTGCGCCACGCGCCCGGCGCCGTGTTCTCGCGCCCAGCGCGTGAATGGCGTGTCCGTAGTGCCGTAGCCGATATCGTAGGCGAGGGTGACAGCACCCAACACGCCCTGCGGGATCGCAGGCACTTGGCCTTCGAGACCGAGCGAGGTGGCATGCAGCACGAGATCCGCCGGATCTGCAGGGATATGCTCGAAGCCGCCGCCACGCAGCGTGCAGTGCTTGCCTGCTTGCTCGGCGAACTCGCGTGCCAGTTGCTCCGCGCGTGCTGCCGTGCGATTGGCGATGAACACCGTCGCCGGACCCTGCTCGAGCAAGGGCGCAAGGATGCCGCGTGTCGCGCCGCCGGCGCCGAGCACGAGAATGCGGGCGCCAGTCAGCCGCACGCCGAGATGCGACAAATCGGCGAGCAGGCCCGCACCGTCGGTGTTGTCTCCCTCGATGGTGCCGTCACTGCAGCGACGCAGCGTGTTGACCGCCCCCGCGAGCCGCGCACGAGGCGTCAAACGGTCGGCAAACTTCGCCGCGGCTTGCTTGTGCGGTAGGGTCACGTTGAGTCCGCAGCCGCCTTTTTCAAAGAATTCCTGCAGTCGCTGTTCGAATTCCTCGGGGCGGATGTCGTAGCGCTCGTAGACCATGTGCTGGTGGGTTGCCGCTGCGAATCGCGAGTGGATGAAGGGCGATTTGCTGTGGGCGATCGGATGCCCGACCACGCCGTAGCGGTCAGGTTGCGGCACCGGGGTCGAGGCCGAGGCGTTCATGACGCCGAGGTTACCGCAAGACTCTCGCGTACGAGCCAACCACCCGCTTGAGCGGGATCGAGCACGCGGTGCAGCTCGGGCAGCCATGTTCGCGCGCGTTCGGCAACCAGATAGGGCGGGTTGGCGATCAGCAGTCCCGAGCCGTTGAGGCCCGCGCGGTTATCCCGCGGGT
>VFQT010003642.1_pt1 | contig 13824 bp, 16 predicted proteins | sample 3512381 | NCBI WGS metagenome assembly VFQT01 (sample SAMN10412376, study PRJNA504923) | tailings metagenome | isolation source: Relicate 2 Philex TSF3 active mining site | place: Philippines: Tuba, Benguet | collected 2017-08-29 | reverse complement strand
AGCCCCTGACCTGGGTAGAAGAGGTCGAGGAGAGATCCGAAGATGATCTGTGGTTCCTGCCCGGTCCGATCGAAGACGAGCCCGACGATCTGCCGCCTAACCCAAGGGGCGAACCCCGCGAGACTGCGATCCTCGACGACTGGCGCAAAGCCGAGGCGGACAATGCCGCGCGGCTCGCCCATGTCGCAGGTCGGCTCGGTGGGCTGGACGAGCGGTTGCGGAGGGGGCCTGAGGGCTGGCGCCACAGGCTCGCCCTGATCGAAGCGGCCGACCTAAGCTGGTTCGCAGGCGACCGCATCGGGCCGGATCGACTGGCGCTCTGGATCGCCCTGCGCCTGTCTGGCGTGCAGGACGACAGTGTCGCCCTGGCGCGGGTCGGATGGGCGGTTCGGCGCCTGATAGGGGGGCCAAGGCCGGAGGTGGACCTGGCCGCTTTTGTGGATCGTCGTGACCCCGAGAACTTGGCGGATGAGGCGGAGCCCTTTGCGGATCGCGCGGGCGGTTGGCTGGACCTGATGGCGCAAGCTGCCGACCTGCACCCGATCAGCCGTGCCTGCATGGGCTTTCACATTTGGAGTTTGGCGGGTCTCGGGCAGCACGGAGACCGGATGGAAGCGGCTGTCACGGCCGCGCGGATTGCGACCGGAGAGGGCAGGGGAGCGATATTTGCCCCTCTCGCCATGGGCGGGGCAGGCGGGCTGCGCGCCGGTGGCACTGCTGCTGACCGACTGGTGCGATGGCTCGACGGGATGGAGACAGCAAGCCGGACCGCGATGCGGCACCTTGACGACATCGAGGCTTGGTCAGCGCGGTCCGAAACCGAGATGGTCACGCTCTCGGGCAAAACGCCCCCAGCCTTGCGCGCAGTTCTGACCGAATGGCCCCTTGTCTCCGCCCCAATGGCCGAGGCAATCACCGGCGCCAGTCGCGCGGCCGTTCAGCGGAACATGGCCTGGATGCAGGCGCGAGGTTTGATCCGAGAAGTGACCGGGCAGGGAAGATTTCGCATGTGGTGTGCACGCGCAGCCTAGGTTGCCTTCTCTCACCCCGGCTCCGTCAAACCGTCAGCATCGGCCTTCGCGCCTGCTTCCGGCAAAAGCCGCAAGAGTGCGATGGCCAGCACCAGCCAACCGATCAGGTTCACGCTTAGCACGCGCGCCGCATAGAGCGCCGCAAGGTCGGGCGGCACTGCCGGGGCAGAAACGGGTGGCAAGGGCGCTCCGAAAAGGTGGGGTGCCAGGATCAGGGCAAGGCCCGCGAGCCGCCCGGGCCAGGACCGCAACCCCGCAGCAAAGAAAATGCCGGCAGCCGTCATCGCGACAGTCGCAACCCACCAGAGTTGCCGGTCCGCCAGTTCCGCTGCCTCCATTCCGGGCAGTTCGGGCGGAAGGTCGATTGCAGGCGCAAGGGACAGGACGGCAAAGCCGAAAAGGCCGAGGGCTGTGGCCGGGATCCTCCCGCCGCCGGGCAGAGCCCGGAACGCGGTCAGGCCGGCTCCGGCCAGCAGGCCAAAGCCCGCCCAGGTGAGGATCAGGGTCAGGACCGTCAAGCCATTGCGCACAAGCAAGTTTTCCGTATTTTCCGCGCCCTGCGCATCATGGCCGGGCGTTTCTAGCGGGTTAGGTGCAGGGTCGGGCTTGTTGCTCTCGATCCCGATCAGAACGAGTTCGCCCGTCTCATACCGTTCAGCCAAGACGATCAGGGGTTGGATGAGAAAGAACTGAAAAACGGCAGCCACGAGGCCCGCGATGGCACCCGCGATTACCCCGCCGGACAGCAAGGTCTTTGTCATGTCGATTATCCAGAAACGTCAGTGGCAGGGAAAACCGGTCGCATGACGTGTGTCATGCGTTGCAGCGTGCAATGCGTCAGGCGAAGCAAAACCAGCGGCAAAGATCAGCACTGCGCCAACAAGCGCGCTGGTCAGGATTGGTCCGAACTGGCTCTTCGATTGCTCCGCTGTGGCGGACAGGATTCTGGTGGACATGAAGGTTCTCCGCCCGTCACACCCGACGGGATTAGGGTTGCGCCATCGCTTGGCCGGTCTCCTGGCTCGCGGATTAACACAGTCCTTCGCCTTCCCGGGCATTGGCCCAGTGGCACGATGAAGGACCGCTACCGCATACAGTCGCGGGGGCGGCTGAGGCCTCGGGCGCCGCAATTGGGTCCGCCCTTCCTCATTCCCGATTGAGTTCCAGGACTCTGCGCCCCTTGAACACCAAACAATGAGAGCTTTGCGCCGAACCCCCGCGAAGTCAACTGACTACCGGGAGTGAAAATGCTGCACCGGTACTGCTTTGCCGCTCTGCTGTGTCGTGCAATCAGATCCATGCTCCACCCCGTGCCCGAGGTCAGCCAGGATTGGGCAGTCGGGCCGGTGATCGCCGCAGCATGCGTCGGCTAGGTGGCGCAGCGTGTCGATCATGGCCTGCATCTCGCGCACCTTCCGTTCGAGGCCGTCGATCTGGTCCGTCGCAAGGCGTTTCACATCCGCGCTTTGACGGGTCCGGTCGCGCCAGAGTGCCAGAAGCTCTTCGATCTTCTCGACCGAAAAGCCAAGGTCGCGGGACCGACGAATGAACCGCAGCATCTGCACTTCAGTCGGAGAGTAGACGCGGTAGCCTGATCCGGTCCGCCCTGCGGTGGGAATAAGGCGAATAGATTCGTAGTAGCGGATCATTTTGGCCGACACGCCCGAGGCCTTTGCCGCTTCACCAATGTTCATGATCATGCCTCCTTCAATGCACAACTGCGGCCTGGAACCGCCGCAGCCGGAGGGCGTTTCCAAGAACAAAGACCGACGACAAGGCCATCGCGGCGGCAGCGAAGATCGGTGACAGAAGAACGCCGAAGCTCGGCCACAGCACGCCCGCGGCAACAGGGATCAAGGCAGCGTTATAGGCAAAGGCCCAGAAGAGGTTCTGCCGGATGTTGCGCATCACGGCCTTGGACAGCGCGATGGCGTCCGATACCGCCGTCAGGCGACCGGTCATGAGCACGACGTCCGCCGCCTCGATTGCTACGTCGGTCCCCGTTCCGACAGCAAGGCCAACGTCAGCCTCGGCCAGGGCCGGGGCATCATTGATGCCGTCGCCGACATAGGCGAGCTGTCCCAACGCCTTCAGTCGCTTGACTGCGGCGACCTTGCCGTCCGGCAGCACTTCGGCCACGATCTCGTCGATGCCGAGTTGGCGGGCGATGGCGCCTGCGGTGCGGGCGTTGTCGCCAGTGATCATCGCAACTTTCAGCCCCATAGTGTGCAGGGCGCGGATTGCCGTTGGCGTGGTCTCCTTGATCGGGTCCGCGACAGCAAGGATGGCAGCGAGTTTGCCGTCGATGGCGGCATAGAGCGGCGACTTGCCTTCGTCTCCCAATCGAGCGGCAGTATTCCCAAAGGGCGATACGTCAATCCCCAGTCGGGCCATGTAGCGATCAGCGCCGATCTCGATCCGCTGCCCGCCCGCCTGTGCAGTGACGCCGAAGCCGGTAACGGAGTCGAAGGCTGTGACGGCGGGCAGGGACAAACCTTCGTCTTCTGCGGCCTTTACGATGGCGCGGGCGATCGGGTGCTCGGACTTCGCTTCGACGGCTGCCAAGAGTGACAGAACGGCGGCGCGATCGAAACCTGGTGCAAGATCGAGGTCGGTGAGGCTCGGCCTGCCCTCGGTTAGCGTGCCGGTCTTGTCGAGTGCCACGACCTTCACTCCCTGAAGAGACTGGAGCGCCTCGCCCTTGCGGAACAGCACCCCCATTTCGGCCCCGCGCCCGGTGCCCACCATGATCGAGGTCGGCGTGGCGAGGCCCATGGCGCAGGGGCAAGCGATGATCAGCACGGCTACGGCATTGACAAGACCGAAGGTCAACGCGGGGTCGGGGCCGAAGATCAGCCAGACAGCAAAGGTCAGTGCTGCAAGCGCCATCACTACCGGGACGAACCACATCGTGACCTTGTCGACGAGTGCCTGGATCGGCAGCTTGCCGCCCTGTGCCGCCTCGACCATGCGAATGATTTGAGCGAGCATCGTCGCCTCGCCCACCGCGGTGGCGCGGAACGTGAAGGCACCTGTCTGGTTTACAGTCCCGCCGGTTACCCCATTCCCAGCGGTCTTCTCCACCGGCAGCGGCTCGCCCGAAATCATGCTCTCGTCGATCCAGCTTGCGCCAGTCATTACCTCGCCATCGACTGGCACCCGCTCACCGGGACGGACCTCGACGACATCTCCCGGGCGCACCTCGGAAACAGGCACCTCGACCACCCCGCCGCTGCGGATCACCCGGGCTGTCTTGGCCTGTAGGCCGACCAGCCGCTTGATCGCCTCGGACGTGCGTCCTTTGGCGCGCGCTTCGAGGTAGCGACCGAGCAGGATCAGCGTGACGATCACCGCCGCCGCCTCGTAGTAGACATATGTTGTCCCGGCAGGCAGGAGCCCTGGAGCGAAGGTGGCGACCAGCGAATAGCCGTAGGCGGCCGAGGTGCCGACGGCGACCAGGCTGTTCATGTCGGGGGTGAGGCGGGCAAGCGCAGGCAGGCCCTTGCGGAAAAAGCGCAAGCCGGGGCCGAAGAGGACTGCCGAGGTCAGGGCGAACTGCAAATACCAACTGTTCTGCATCCCGATCGTGTTCATTACGGCCATGTGGACCGACATGAACAGGTGCGACCCCATTTCCAGAACGAAGACCGGTAACGAAAGGGCGGCAGCGATTACAACATCTCGCTTCAGCAACGCTTCTTCTGCGGCCTTTTTCGCTGTCGCGCCATCATGCGCAGCCATAGCTGGGGCTGCGGGGCGGGCGTCATATCCCGCGTCTGCTACCGCTCGGGTCAGCGCCGCCACATCGGCCGATCCTCGCACTGTTGCCCGCTCGGTAGCCAGATTGACGGTGGCAGACGCTACCCCCGGCACTGATGCCAACGCCCGTTCGACCCTCGCCACGCAAGAGGCACAGGTCATGCCTTCGATAGCGAGATCGATGGGCTTTGCTGGCACATCGTAGCCCGCATCTTCGACGGCCCTCACCAACGCACCGCGATCGAGCGCCACGCCCGTAACCTCGGCTCGCTCGGTGGCAAGGTTAACTGATGCCGTCGTCACCCCCGGCACAGCTTTCAAAGCCCGTTCGACATGTGCGACGCAGGACGCGCAAGTCATCCCGTCGACGTCGATCGTCATAAGATCGGTATCAATTCGAGACGATTGCTTTGCGAGCATGTTCATCACGGAATTCCTTTCAGGGATGCCTCCGCCGTATGAGATACGGCTTCCCATTATGGTAAGGTCAAGGGGCAACCTGAGATTCGTCATCACGGCTTTGTGGGCTTGACCTTACAACCGTGGGAACCCCTATCTGGTGGTGCATGAGGCAAAACCCCGAAGGAGGCACTCATGCAGTTCCATATCGAGAACATGACCTGTGGCGGTTGCGCCAACAGTGTGACGAGGGCGATCCAGTCGGTGGATCCGGCCGCCGACGTCAAGGCGGACCCCAGCACGCAGAAGGTCGAAGTCACGTCCGCAGTTGCGCGTGATCGGCTGGTCGCGGCCCTGACCAAGGTTGGCTACGCCCCTGCCTGAAGCATCCAAAACAATACAGGACATCCGAAAATGAAAAAACGCACAGTAGTGCTCTCCGCAGCAGCCATTGCCGTTGTTGGCGGCCTTGCCATCGCCCAGACCATGGAAGGGATGGACCATTCTAACATGGGCGGAATGGGAGACATGGGCATGATGAGCCACACGTCGCTGATCCCGCCGGAACTCGCCGACAATCCGGCCGCACAGGCCTATGCCGCCGCCATGGATAAGATGATGGCCGACATGATGGTCCCATATACAGGCGATGCGGACGTCGACTTTGTGCGAGGCATGATCCCGCACCACGAAGCCGCAGTCGCCATGGCGCAGATCCAGCTGGAACATGGAACCGACCCTGAAATCCGCAAGCTCGCGGAAGAGGTGATCGCGGCTCAGGAAGCCGAGATTGCCGAGATGAAGGCCTGGCTCGCCGCACGCGGCCTGTAAGGCTCTTCAGTGGCGTGCGGGGTGGCTTGCTCCCGGCCATCCCGCCGCCCGACTGGCAGGGGCTCTTGATCCACCCTGGCAACGTGAAAGGAGCGCAGCTATGTCGGATGCACACCGGAACAAGCATCATCAGCATGGACATGGGATCGCAGCGGGCTCTGGGCCCGCCGACGTTCAGTCGGGCGCTTCGGCAGCCACTGATGAGAGACCTGCAACTGCACATGCAGGACACCATGCCGGGCATGGCGACATGGTCGCCGACTATCAGCGCAGGTTCTGGGTCTCGCTGGTACTCACGATCCCTGTTCTGATCCTTTCGCCCATGGTGCGCGACTTTGCGGGGCAGGGGATGACGCCGCTGTTTACCGCCGAGGAGTGGGTCGCACTTGCCCTGTCCTCCATCATCTACTTCTGGGGCGGTTGGCCTTTCCTGACTGGCGCGCTTCCGGAGATCCGGACGGGGCGTCCTGGGATGATGACGCTGGTGGCACTGGCGATCTCGACCGCGTATTTCTATTCCGCCGCCGTCACGCTGGGCCTGCCTGGTGGTGAGCCGTTCTATTGGGAACTGGCCACGCTGGTGACCATCATGCTGCTGGGTCACTGGCTGGAAATGCGGTCGGTTCTCGGTGCATCGCGGGCGCTGGAGGAACTGGTGCGCCTCTTGCCCGACACCGCGCTGCGGGTGACGGCCGATGGCGGCACCGAGGAGGTGGCGGTGGCGGCGCTGATCGCCGGCGACCGGGTGGTGATCCGCCCGGGCGCGAAGGTGCCAGTGGACGGCGTGATCACCGACGGCGTCTCGTCGTTCAATGAGGCGATGCTGACGGGCGAGTCGAAGCCCGTGACGCGCACGGCCGGCGAGACCGTTATCGGCGGGGCGGTCAACGGCGAGGGCGCGGTCACCATCGAGGTCAAGGCAACTGGGGAGGCGACCTACCTTTCGCAGGTCATCGCCATGGTAAAGGCCGCGCAGAACAGCCGGTCGCGCACCCAGGACCTTGCCACCCGCGCGGCCACAGTTCTGACCTGGGTCGCCATCACCGTCGGCCTGGGTTCGTTCGTCTGGTGGATCTGGGCGGGCGAAAGCGTCACCTTCGCACTGGAGCGGATGGTGACGGTGATGGTCATTGCCTGCCCCCACGCGCTTGGCCTTGCCGTGCCGCTGGTGGTGGCAGTCTCGACGTCGCTGGCGGCCAAAAACGGCCTCCTGATCCGCGACCGCGCAGCCTTTGAGCGGGCGCGCGACCTGAACGCTGTGGTGTTCGACAAGACAGGTACACTGACCGAGGGGCGGTTCGGGGTCAGCGATATCGTCATGCTCGACGGTGGCGCTGCAGCAGTGGCGCTGCGCATGGCAGCTTCGGTCGAAAGCCAGTCGCAGCACCCGATCGCGCAAGGCATCGTGGCCGATGCCAAGGCCAGGGGGATCGACTTCCCTGCCCCGGAGGGGCTGCAAAGCATTACTGGCGCGGGCGTCACCGCTCGGGTGGACGGAGAGGACGTGGCCATCGTCAGCCCCGGCCACCTGCGTCGGCAGAACACCCCTGTGACAGATCCGCGCCTTGCGGCACTGGAGGAGGCGGGCAAGACAGTTGTTGTCCTTGTGAGGGGCGGCAAGCCGCAAGCACTCTTCGCGTTGGCCGACATCGTGCGGTCGGAATCTCGCGATGTTGTGGCGCGCCTCAAAGCCAGGGGTGTGCAGTCGATCATGATGACGGGTGATGCGGAAGGCGTAGCCCGGTCGGTCGCAACCGAGCTGGGGCTGGACGAATACTTCGCTCAGGTCCTGCCCGATCAGAAGGCGGCCCGGGTCAAGGAATTGCGTGCCCGGGGACTGAAGGTTGCTATGGTCGGTGACGGTGTCAACGACGCCCCGGCGTTGGTCGAGGCCGATCTTGGCATCGCCATCGGCGCGGGCACGGATGTGGCGGTAGAATCAGCCGATGTCGTACTCGTCCGCTCCGACCCGCGTGATGTCGAGGCCATTCTCGGCCTGTCGCGGGCCACCTACAACAAGATGGTGCAGAACCTGATCTGGGCCACAGGATACAATGCGTTTGCAATTCCGATGGCCGCGGGGATCACATTCGGCACAGGATTCCTGATGACGCCGGCCGTCGGGGCCGTGTTCATGTCGGCGTCCACCATAATCGTCGCCATCAACGCCCAGCTTTTGCGGCGCTATCGGGGCTGACGCTCCGGTCACATGCCATGCAGCCCGTGCAGGCTGCCGGTGAGCAGGACCGGCGCCAGCAGGGGCGCCGCAACGGCAAGGACCAGTGCACGGTCGCGCCATCTTTCCAGACGCCAGCAAAGAAAGCTGGTCAGCCCCACGACCAGCGCAACTTCGAACATCCCGAAGGCCTCGCCGTAGAACTGCGGATTCCAATAGCTGACCGGACTGCGGAAAACCCAGTCCGAGACAGGCCAGAGCTGGCGGCGGGCATCATCGTGATGTGTCAGAAAGTCCGCAAGGGCATGCAGAAGACCGGCGCCCGCGAAGGCGCGCAGGATCAGACGTCTGCGCCAGAGTGCCAACCCGAGCAGACTTCCCCAGACGAAAAAGCTGTGGTCCACGGCGAAGACAGCCTGCCAGCTCTCCGAAAAGAACAGTGTGCTGAAGACCTCATGTTCCGGAATGCCTGAAACGCGGGTTGACCAAAGGACCATTGCAAACATCGGAAGGTCCGGAGCGAGCCCACCTGCGAGCGCGGCCCCCAGGGTTGCGATGCAGAGGGGTCGTGCGAAGATTGCAGCCCCGATCAGCATGTGGGACGGCGTGTTCATCGGGTCAGCAAACTGGCGCTGCCTGGGCAGCCTCGTCTTCCACAATCCGGCGAAGGAGCGCGTAAGGGATTGCGCCGTTCAGGACGGTCCGCCCGATTACAAGACCTGGCGTGCCGATGAAGCCAAAGACATCGGCGAGCGCTCGTGTTCGGTCCAGCTCTTCCTGCACCTCTGCAGAAGCCATGTCTTTGGCCAGCCGATCGACGTCGAGGCCGATATCCGCCGCCACCCTGAGGACGGAGGCTTCTTCGGCGACCAGAGGTGTTCGCATGAATCGACGCCGAAGTTCTGGTTGTTTGCCTTGCTTCGCGGCAGCGACCGACGCCCGCGCGGCAAGCTCGGAAGCGGGCCCGAAGATCGGAAGTTCATGCTGAACCAGCCGGAAGGATGCAGGATAATCGGCCATCAGCGTGTCGAGGTCTCGCTCCAGTGCCCGGCAGTAGGGACAGCGGAACTCGCTGAAATAGGCAATGGGAACGACCCCCTCAGAACCGCTGTTGCCAAAGAGGGCAGGGGTCAGCACGTACCGCTTCGGCACGCGCGCGGCGTTGGTCTGCATCTTCTGACGGCGGATCGAGGCCAACAAATGCCGGCGTTGCTCCGGACGTTTGGCCACTCCCTTCAAGGCGGCGAAACGGCGGCAGATCCGCAATGTCGGCATAGCGCGGCCCGCGGCCCGGGAGCCGGTCCCAGGGAAGGGCACGCAGACCATAGATAAAGGCAACGATCCCGCCGAAGACGAGAAGGTCGCGGCGTCTCACGGTCACACCACCGTCACGGGTGTGCCGACGGGCACCTGTTCGTAGAGCTGGATCACGTGCTCGTTCAGCATCCGGATACAACCGTTCGAGACGGACTGACCAATTGACCACGGCTCGGTCGTGCCATGGATACGGTAGTACGTGTCGCGCCCTTCCCGGTAGAGGTAGAGTGCCCGCGCACCCAAGGGATTGTTTGGTCCCCCGGGCACGCCATCGGCGAATTGGGCGTAGCGGTCAGGATTGCGGCGGATCATGTCGTTCGTCGGGCGCCAGGACGGCCATTCGGCCTTGCGCTCGATGACTGCCGATCCCTTGAATGCGAGGCCTGCCTTGCCCACGCCAACGCCGTAGCGGATCGCCCGCTCGGTATCGAAGACGTGGTACAGAAAGAAGCTTCGCGGGAACACGAGGATCTGTCCGGGCGCGTGCTGCTCGCGGACGCGCACCTCGCGCGGCTGGAACTCGTCGGCCAGCACAAACGGCTCTGCGGTATGGGCCCGAAGGATGTTGGGCGAGGACAGCGCTGCAAGTGCGGCCCCGCCAATGAGGAAGCGTCGGGAAATCATGCTATCTCCTGAGAGGAACGAAAATGACCGGGTTCGTTCAGAAGACGTATCGCGGCGGCGGCGTGTGGGGGGCCAAACTGCGGCTGGAGCCCATGACCGGCGTAATCTCGAAATGCGACGATCCGGCCACCGCCATCAGAGTGACGAGCACTGGCTCGCTGGGGAAAACAAGCTGACATGTCCCGTGGCCTGATCCCTCGCCGCAGAGAGCATCCTGTATCAGGGGCTGGGCGTGAAGTGTGTCAGCATGCGCTCCGTTTGGCGATCGTTCTGAATGCGCCAGTCCGAAAAGGATGGCGAGCAGGAAGAAGCTGCACAGGAGGGCGGTAATCAATCGCATGGTTGGAGCATACACCCTCTCACCTAAGCGCCGACTGATCACATCGGAGTGAGGTGCCAAATTCCTTGCAGGGTTGGCGAAAACGCAACGCATTCACCTGTTTGTGACCCGGCCGCGATGCAAAGCCGTTTGACCTTCCCACGTTGGAAGGAAGCAAACCTTGCTCAAAAAGGAGCAGAACATGCGATTCACTCGACGGCTTTTTGTTGCCGGAGCACTTGCCGCGCCTTTCGTGACCGGTCGCGCCGCCAGCGCGTCGGAAGACACGCCTGGCCCGGTCCGTAACAACATCTCGGCTTTTCGCACCCACGAGTGGCAGGATCACTTCGATGCTCTGGGCGTCGGGATCATCATCTCCGACACGACAGCCAAGGTCCTCCAGCACTGGACGAGCGACGGTCAAATGTACCTCTACCCGACCTCGGTCCCGCTGTCGGACGAGCTGACCCGCCGGGGCTATACCGAGGTCGTCGAGAAACGGGTGAACCCGAGTTGGGCCCCGACACCGTCGATGCGGGAAAGGAACCCGGAATGGCCGGCCTTCGTGCCTGGCGGCGACCCGACCAACCCGCTCGGCACCCGCGCCCTTTACCTGTCGTGGCAATACTACCGCATCCATGGTACACACGACACGCGCAAGATCGGTCGCCGCTCGTCGAACGGCTGCATCGGGCTCTACAACGAACATATCGAGGAAGTTTTCGACCGGACGCCGGTCGGGACGCAAGTGAAGCTGATCTAGCAAGATGAAACCTTCGTCGACCTCACCGAACCCACTCAAGAACCTGTTTTCGCGCGGGTCGTTTCGGTTCGTGTCGATGTGGCTTCTGTCCGTGGTGCTGACGCTTGGCTTGGTCCTCGGACAGACCGCAGAGGCGGGCCCGGTCGAGGATCATCATCCCGGCACGTCGGTCGAGATCGCGGGCAACGCCGGGCAAGAGACCGCGCCGGCACCTGCTTGCCACCCGGGCCTCGCCTGTTCTGTTTTCGTCGTGCCCGAGGGGCCGGTCACAGCATTGTCCCTTTCAATCGTGATCACTCTGCGACCGGACCTGACGCAGTCGCAACGCCGCTTCGGCGGCCCGTCTGTGACCCTGCCTCCCCCCCGAACCCGGATCTGACAGTCAGGCCGGACGTGCGTCTGACGGTTCGATAGGCTCTCCGCAGCTCTGTCGACAGTTCAATCTCTGTCAGCCTGACACCAGACAGTTGTGCAAGCCGCACGATCCGCCGGAGGCGGGACGCGGGATCGGTCAACAACAAGAAACCAAGGGCAGTCAGGCAGATGAAACCACAATGGACAGGCGCTTTGGCGCTTGCCGCTTCCGCAGTTGCGGCAGTGGCGCTGGCACATAACGGGGCGACGGGTGTCGTCCTGGAACGGATGAACGGTATGACGGCGATGCGGGACACGGTGGCGGAGCTGGCGCCGATGATGCAAGGCACGATCCCCTACGACACATTTATCGTGTCGGAGGGTGCGAGCGTCATCGCTGGTCACGCGGGCGAGACGATGCTGTCGCTGTTCCCGGAAGGCAGCCTCGAGGGGGTGACCTACGCCAGGCCGGAGATCTGGTCCGACTGGCAGGACTTCGCAGCACTTGCCGAGGAATTGAAGACCTACGCTGACGCGCTCGCCGTGGCAGCCCCGAACGGTCTTGAGCCGGCGCTGCCGCCGCCCGGAGATATGGCCGGGATGGATCACTCGGCGATGGCCATGACCCCGGCACCACAGGTAAATGAGGGCTTCACGATAGCGGAGCTGATGGGCTACGGCGAAAGGACCCCGGAGGTCCAGGTTGCGCGTGGCACATCGGACCCGGCGACGCTGGCGTTCGATCTGACGACGCTGGCCGCTGACGACCTCTTCACCCGGATCAGCGCCACCTGTTCGTCCTGCCATTCGCAGTACCGTGCGGGCCGGAACTGACCATGCGGGGTTTGATCCGCGCTTCCGTCATTTTCCCGGCCGTGGCGGCGAGCCTCGGGGCCGGTGTCCTGGCGCTATGGCCCATCGGCGCGCCAGAGCCCGCCGCATTCCCGCCGGGGGATGCGGAACGCGGCGCCTATTTGGCCCGCGCCAGCGGTTGCGTGTCCTGTCACACCAACGCGACCGCCAAGGGGCTGGCGCTCGCTGGAGGTGCCCCGCTCGACACACCCTTTGGCACTTTCGTGCCCCCGAACATCACCCCGCACACCACTGCGGGGATCGGTGCATGGACCATTCAGGATTTCGCCAAGGCTGTTCGCCAGGGAGTCTCTCCGGAGGGCGACCCCTACTATCCGGTGTTCACATATTCTTTCTATGCAGGCTTCACGGATCAGGAGATCGCCGACCTGTGGGAAGCGTTCCGCACCGTTCCGCCGGTTGCGGATGCTGCCCCGGCGCATGATGTCGGGTTTCCGTTCAGCTTTCGCTCGGGGCTGAAGCTCTGGCGCGCTGCCTACCTCGACGCGCCGGAGACGGATGCGCTGATGGGCACATCATCGCCCTGGAACCGCGGGCGTTTGCTCGTCGAAGGGGCGGCGCATTGTGCAGCCTGTCATACCGGCCGAACGCTTGCGGGCGGCCTGGACGCTTCCGCCCGGTTCGCCGGAAACGACAGCCTTCCCGGCGGCAGCAAGGCACCGTCGATCCTGACAGCCGACCTTCTGGAAGGCGGCTGGACGGTCGCGAACCTCGCCTATGCGCTCCAGTCGGGGCTGCTGCCCAATGGGGATGCTTTCGGCGGCAGCATGGCCGAGGTCGTGGCTGAGGGCACCTCGTACCTCACCGACGCCGACCGTGCGGCCATCGCAACCTACCTGCTCGACGCCGATGGAACAGGCACGATCCCCACGCCTCCTCCTCCCGCGACCGAGACGCCGATGGCGGGGATGGATCATTCGCAGATGGATATGACAAATGAGAACTAGAGTTGTTGCCGCTATTTTGGCTGTGGGGGTTGTTGCCTTCGTAGGCATCTTTGTCTGGACGGTCGTATGGACCCTCGAACCGCAAGCGACCGGCGCTCAAGGCGACGCACCGACGGCTGAAACGTCCGAACAACTTTCCGACGGCCGCCTCGATGTCCAGGTATATGCGCTTGGTGACCGCAATGTACGGCTCGAGATCCAGTTCATGCCGGACGCAGACGCGATCGAGCTTGCAGTCCAGCGCCCAGAGGTAAATTTCGCGATGGTCGATATGCACATGGATGGGATCGATTCACCGCTTGAGTTGGTTGAAGCCGGCGTGTGGCGGGCAAACCTCAAACTGCCGATGGCCGGTCGCTGGGTTGTCAATGTGGGTTTCGGCGCCGAATTCATGGAGATCGAATTCGATGCCAAGTGATGCAGCGAGAGTT
>VFQT010003641.1_pt1 | contig 13828 bp, 13 predicted proteins | sample 3512381 | NCBI WGS metagenome assembly VFQT01 (sample SAMN10412376, study PRJNA504923) | tailings metagenome | isolation source: Relicate 2 Philex TSF3 active mining site | place: Philippines: Tuba, Benguet | collected 2017-08-29 | reverse complement strand
GAACATATGTCCTACCCTTTTCGTTTTACTGCTTGCTTCCTGTTGTCAAAGAACATCAAAACCCGCCTCGTCGGCGGCCCATTCGGCGTTGGCCGCGCGAAGGGGACACAAACATAGGGGGTTTCTTTGATATCACCAAATGGTCTGGTGAAAAAAGTTTCAGGGGTGCGGTAAAAAGTTGATTCTGCCGCATCTGGAGGCTGTTTTTTCTGTGAGCGATTGGGGGATGTTGCTCGCCCCCTTCCTCGTTGTTGTGATGTTTGCGAACCGAAAGGCCTGATCTGAGCGATGTCGATCGCCACTTCCGCGCCATCGAGAGACAGCTGTATCGCACCTCCGTGGCGTGCGAATCTGAATTTCCACGCCGAAAGACTACCGACGAGCGCACGAAAGCCGTATTTTTGCCACTTGCTGACAATTCTGTCAATTAGCGTCCGCACCGTATGGCCAAACCACTCAGCATCCTGTTTGTTACGAGCGAGATCTATCCGTTCATTAAGACATCGGAACTGGCTGACCTGTGCTATGCACACTCACTCGGTGTCCGTGAGATCGGCCACGACATTCGTGCGATGATGCCGAAGTACGGTTTCATCTCGGAACGCAAGAATCGTATCCACGAAATCAATCGTCTGCGCGACATCCCAATTCCAATCGGAACGGATGCTCACCCAGCTACGGTGAAGTCGAGCTCGATTAACAATCCGCGCGTCAAGGTTCAATCGTACATCACGACCAACTCGAACTACCTTGATGTGAACAAGGGCGTGGAAGCCGACATCAACACAGGTACGCCGTTCGCCAACAATGATGAGCGCTTCATCTTCTACAACCGCACGGTGTTGGAAACATGTTTGCTGCTGGGCTGGTTCCCAGACATCATTCATTGTGTTGGTTGGCAGACAGCGTTGATTCCTGCGTACATCCGCACACGCTACCCACAAGAGTTTCGCAAGACGAAGATCGTGATGACCATCACCGACTTCGAACAGCAAGGTGTGTTCCCACTGAAGTCACTGCAAAAGACAGGTCTCACCGAAGAAGCTCTCGAGAAGGCACGCTATAAGAACAAAATGAATTTCCTTCGCGCTGGTATGGCGTATGCCGACCGCGTGTCGACATTCTCGCCGACGTATGCGAAGGAACTCACAGCGATGAAGGAGTTCAAGGATAACTGGGCTCCCCTACTGAACAAGAAACCACTCGTTGGCATCACACACGGTATCGATCTTCTGCACTGGAATCCAAAGACGGATGCAAATGTGCGAGCGAAGTTCGATGCCAAGGATATGTCGAATAAGCACTCGGCACGCGAGGCTCTGCAGAAGCAGAGCGGCCTTGCCGTCAATGGCGATGCAATGGTTGCAGCCTTCGTGGGCCCTCTCACCGAAGAACGTGGAGCAGATGCACTGATCGCAGCAGCACCAGAGCTCGTGAAGCTCGGCATGCAGGTGATCATCGCAACAGATATGACGTCGCCGCTGAAGAAAAACGCGGAAGCGCTTGCGAAGAAGTTCCCACAGCAAGTGTGCGTGAAGATTGGTATCGATGAAGAGTATCTCCATCAGCTGATGGCAGGTGCAACGGTTCTCGTCAAGCCATCACGTCACGAGGTGTATGGACAGTTCCAACGCATCGCGCTGATCTACGGTACGATCCCGGTTGTGCGCATCGTTGGTGGCATCACCGAGGGACTGACCGAAGTAGACGAGAAGAAGAATACCGGCAATGCATTCCTGATGAAGAAGGGCGATAGCGCAGACATCGTCAAGACGTTGAAGCACGCGCTTTCGGTGCATACTTCACACGAATCGTGGAATGCAATCGTCGCCAGAGCCATGACGTCGCCTGTTGGCTGGACCGCTTCGGCCCAGTCATACGACGAGTTCTATCGTACTCTGGTAAAGGAATCGAAGTAATCGTGCGCACAGTTTTGCGTGGTCGCCACGCACTTTCCTTGTTGACGGCTGTCGTCTGCATCGTCCTGACGGGCTGCAACGATCTGCCCACCATTGTCGGTACTGATACAGTACCCGGCACCGATACACTCTACGCATCGTCGTCGTTGGAGCGTCCGTTCTTCGTATCGGACTCTTCGATCACGCGCCGCACGCCGTTTGTCAATGGTGCGTTCTTCTTGTTCGGCAATACTGCCACTGATCAAGCGCGGGTGTTCGTTGAGTTCATCAACTACCCCGACCTCGGCGATGGATCGACATACGATCTCGTGAGCGCCGACTTGATGATGATCCCTCAAGACTATCGCTATGGCGACACCACCGACAAGTCGCTGTCACTCACGGCGTACGAGTTGAAGAAGTCGTGGTCGGCGAATGTCACATGGGATTCGATCTGGAGTGAATCGGGTACGACTGACTTCTATGCGACAACCGATCGTCCAATCGCACAGTTCTCGACCACGATCACGACGGGCGCCGACACAGCGGTGTACGTCCCGCTCGATACTGCACGTATCAAGCAGTGGCTTGTCAAGGGGCGCGACTCCGCGCTCGTGAAAGAGATTTACGGCATGGTGCTGTTGTCGAACGCTACATCGTCAATCCGCCAATACCGCAATCTCGAGGGTGTGCGCCAACGGATGCAGATGCGCGTTGTTCGAAAGATGCGGGATACAACATCGAAGCGCGACACAACATTCGTTGAATGTGCCGTTGCCAACTTTATCTCGACTGCCGCACCGGGTCCGGGCGAGGTCGTTGTGCAAGGCGGACATATCCGACAAGCACGACTTACCTGCTCGCTGGATTCGATTCCAGCAAATGCCATCATTCTCGGTGGTACCCTGCGCGTGACTGTCAACATGGAGCGCTCACGCATCGGCTCATTCGGCCGCGATGAGATTCTCAATCTCAATTACGTCCCAGCCACTGGTCCAGTGATCAATCTTGCCTCACGTGGAAATGCGAACGGCGAGTTCGTATTCGAGAACCTTGGTCCATTCCTGCAACTCCTTCGCAAGAATGGTGGACGTGGAGACTTGTTCATTCAGCCAACGGGTGTCTACGAATCATGGCGAATGAATCGCCTCCAGCTTCACACGCTTGCAGATGATTTGTTCAAGCGCCCGCGGTTGACCGTTGCATACACGATTCCAGGTGTGTTTACGAAATGAACACTACCCTGATCACAGCATGCATGTTGTTCTGCTCATCCGTTGCTGCCCTTGCGCAGGGCGGATCGAACTATTCAGCCATTGGCCTCGGCGACATGCGACGTTCCGTAGGTGCACTGTATGATGGCATGGCCGGCACAGCGATCGCTATGCCAAGCGACCACGGCATCAACATTGTGAACCCGGCGCTTCTTGGGATGTCGCCATTCACACGCTTGCAGGCAGGCTATCGTTTCAATCAGCACCTTGTTTCGCAGGGCGATCTCTCGACACGACAGAACAATGGAGAAATCGATGGTCTCATGGTGCTGTTCGCTGTCGACACGCTTCGTGGCTTCGGTGTTTCATTCGGCGTGATTCCATACTCATCAGTGAACTACCTCACTGAACGCCCCCTCGCAACTCCTGTTGATGGTACGCCCCTTACCGGACGCGCTCTTCAGCAAGGCACAGGTGGCACCTCGGCAATCCAAATTGGCGCATCGGGTCGCGTTGGGAACCTCTATGCCGGCATCTCAATGCAAGCACTCTTTGGTGTGATCTCGTTGTCGGAGTTTCTCTACGTCGATGCGATCAACGAGCGCGTACAATCGTCTACATCGTATGATGTGCGCGGCATGCTGTTGCGCGCCGGATTGTTTTATCGGACATCGACCGTATCGCTGGGTGGCTTCATCTCGGGTGGTCCGCGCGGTTCGATGAATACGGTATATCGCGCAGCCGGCTTGCTCGGCAGCAGCGTCTACATCGATTCTACCCTCTCGGTTTCCGGCGTTACCGACTTCCCAGTTTCGGTTGGCCTCGGTGCATCGACGTCACTCGGACGTTCGACGGTTGGTGCAGATCTCGAATGGTCGGATCATTCTGGCGTCGACGTGAATCCACGAGCCGATGCTGCGTATGATCGTTCGCTCCGCGTATCGCTTGGCTACAGCTTGCAAGCAGCGCACTATGCACCAACATTCTGGGATAAGTGGGGCTTTCGCGCAGGCGTCTCATACCAACGCATGTATTACACGTTCAGGGGTTCGGAGATTCACGAGTACGCAGCAGCAGCTGGTTTCGACTTCCCTCTTGGACAAAGCGCAACAGTTGATGCCGCCGTGCAAGGTGGATACCGCGGGCCAGTTACCGGCACCTTGTCAGAACTCTTCGCGCGACTCACCGTCACGGTGTCGATTGGCGAACAGTGGTTCAGACCGTTCGCGCGCGATTAATAATCGCCGTTGTTGATCGACCTTCGACGAGTGGAATGGTGCAGACCGTTCCACCATGTGCTTCAACGTCGTCGGCACCAACGATGGTGTCGCGCGTGTAATCGCCGCCCTTCACGAGAACATCGGGCATGAGCGCACGAATCACCTCGAGCGGTGTATCATCATCAAACAGCACTACATAGTCAACAGCTCGGAGCGCTGATAGCACGCAGGCACGATCATCTTCAACATTGATGGGACGCTCCGGCCCCTTGAGACGTCGCACCGAAGCGTCTGTATTGAGTCCGACCACAAGCACATCGCCGAGCGCGCGCGCTTCTGCCAGATACGTTACATGACCAGCGTGGAGGATGTCGAACACGCCGTTGGTAAACACAATGCGCTTTCCTGCTGAGCGCAATGACGCGCCAAGATCACGAAGACAATCATGATCGGCATGCAGGATCACAGATCACTCACCGCATCAATGAGCATCTCTGGAGTGACGGCAACGATGCCCGGCTCGGCAACAACGCAACCTGCAGCAACATTGGCGAGCGCCGCAGCCTCGCGCACTGTTGCACCGGCCGACATCATAGCTGCGAGTGTGGCAACGACCGTGTCGCCAGCACCAGAAACATCGGATACATTCTTTGCACGCGTTGGGACAGTGCTGACATTTCCACCGCGCTCGATAAGCATCATTCCCTCGGCACCAAGCGTGAGGAGCACCGCCTTACAGCGAAGTCGCTGTAGCAACTGCTCACCGGCAACACGAGCATCATCAAGCGTCGCAATCTTCATCTGCAGCGCATCAGCGGCTTCCTTACGATTCGGCTTGAAGACCGTACACTCTGTGAAGTCAAAGAAATGACGGTACTTCGGATCAACGAACACGGGGATTCCACGTTCGTGTGCAACGGAGATCATCGATGTGATCAGCCTTGGCGAAAGGAATCCCTTGTCGTAGTCTTCAAGAACGATTGCGGAGAGCGACGGACGCGACCGCAAGAAGGCAGCAAGATTGGCTACCACGTCTGGTGAGACGTGCTCACGCGTCTCGCGATCGAGTCGCACGATATGCTGATTGTTCCCGATAACACGCGTTTTCACCGTCGTCGGGCGACCAGGAATCGTGACGAGTCCGTCGCGCAATAACCCAAGATCATCGCAGATCTCTCCGATCATACGTCCCGAGAAGTCGTCGCCGATCGCACCACACAGCAGCGGTGTAACACCCAACGAACGGAGGTTGCTGGCAACATTTGCCGCACCACCGAGGTGGAAGCTCTCGTTGTCGATATCAACAACAGGCACAGGCGCTTCCGGCGACACGCGATGCACGCTGCCCCAAAAGTATCTATCGAGCATAACGTCGCCGACAACAGCAATCTCTGTTGCTTGGCACGCAGCGAGCAATTCTTGTGTTCGTTCGCGGGATGTCTCAATCATCGACGAATATCCTTACGCCTGTGTGTCGGTAGTTGGTGCCGGACGCTCAGCCATTTGTCGGTCCATCAAGTAGATCGACGGACCGTCGGATCCAACGAGACGCAGACGTTCGATGATCTCCATGACCTGCGCTTCTTCTTCAACCTGCTCATTGATGAACCACTGGAGCACGATCTGCGATGGCAGATCCTTTTCCTTCAGCGCGAGTTCATACAGGTCGTTGATACTCTTGGTGATCATCTGCTCGTGCTTGCGCACGTTTTCGAAGACGTTTACTGCGCTTGTGTACTTCTTCGACGGTGCAGCGACTGGCTTGAGTACAACTGCCTCACCACGGTTGTGCAGGAAGTCGTACAACTTCATCGCGTGCAGGGTTTCTTCCTCCCACTGCACCCGCATCCATTGAGCGAATCCAGGGAGATTGTTTTCGGTAAACCATGCGGCCATTCCAAGGTAGGTGTAGGCACTTTGAAATTCGGCCTGAATCTGCGCATGGAAGGCTTCGACGAGCTTTGGCTTCATTGGCATACGAAAATCCTCGCTGGTATTGGTGATTCAATCTGATACACGAAAAGCGTACAACAAAATTACCTATTTCGGCGGTAGTTTCGGGCGATTCACCAACCCATGAATTGTCATCACTACATAGTATTCCCATGAAACGCCAGACCACACTTACCCGCCTTTCGATCGCTAATGCCGAGTTCTACGCCTTTCACGGCGTGCGCGACGAGGAACGCAGTCTGGGTGGACGCTACCAGGTTGACGTCGACGTATGGTACGACACCGTGAAGGCCGTTGTTAGCGACGACGTCAGCGACACCGTGAACTACGAGGAAGTGCTCTTCATCGTGAATGAGCACATGAACGGCGAGCCATGCGAACTGATCGAGACACTCGCCTACGATATGGCCTCGTCGATCATCGACCGCTTCGCAGCAATCCGCCAGGCAACGGTGCGCGTGCGGAAGGTGAGCGTGCCGATCCAGCAGATCATGGATTTCGTTGAGACGGAAATCACTGTAAGCCACGAGGCCTGATCGTGCACCGACGCGTCCTCATTGGTCTCGGGTCAAACATCGGCGACTCCGTCGCCATGGTTCAACGTGCAATGCTCGAGCTTGAGCGCTCGTTTCTCCAACGTCCACAACGCTCGCGGCTGTGGAGCACAGAGCCCGTGGGATTTCTCGATCAACCGCGGTTTGTGAATGCGGCCATCATCGGGTCGAGCGATTTGTCTGCACGGGAGATTCATGATCGATGCAAGGCGATCGAAGCCGACCTTGGACGCACCAAGCGCGAGCGCTGGCGCGAACGCGAGATCGACATCGATGTAATCGTCATTGAAGGTGAAGTGTTCGACGAAGATGGGATTCACATCCCTCACGAGCGCATGGCCGAGAGACGCTTCGTTCTCGTACCAAGCTTCGAGATCGCGTCAACGCTGATCTGCCCTCGCAGCGGCTCAACGATCGAGCAGCTCCTCGCTGCGTGTACCGATACGTCAACTGTCGACGTTGTGGTGTAGAGCACGTGCGCATCCCGCAACATATCATCGATCAGGTTCGATCACAGTCCGACATTGTCGATGTGATCGGTGAGCACGTGCAGCTCAAGCGGTCAACAAAGAACTACCTCGGACTGTGTCCGTTCCACAAGGAAAAGACTCCGTCGTTCAACGTCAACCCCGAGCGCGGCATCTACAAGTGCTTCGGCTGCGGGAAGGCAGGCAACGTGATCACCTTCGTCGAAGAGCACCTACACATGGGCTTCGTCGATGCGATCAAACATCTTGCGCAACGCGCAGGAATCGACATCCCAGAAGAAGAACGCGACGATCCGACGGGTGAATTGGCTCGACGTGATGCAGCGCTCCGCGCACTGCGCGAAGCAAGCGTGCTGTATCAAGAGACGCTTGCGTCATCGGATGGCGCCACAGCACGCGCCTACTTCGAGCGACGCGGCTTCGGTGCAGATATCATTGCGTCATTCGCACTCGGCGCATCCCCCGCTGCATGGGACACCACCATGAACACGCTCCTGACAAGGGGCTTTACAATCGAACATCTGGTTGATGCTGGACTGGTAATCACACGCGAGGATGGGAAGACGTATGATCGCTTCCGCGGTCGCGCAATGTTCACCATCACCGACGAATCAGGTCGCGTCGTTGGTTTCAGTGCACGCACAATCGTCGACGATCCAGGATCTCCGAAGTACATCAACTCGCCGCAGAGTTTGGTGTTCGATAAGAGTCGCGTACTCTACGGTCTGGCACAGGCAAAACGGTCGATCAGCGAACACCGCACAGCGGTTCTCGTCGAGGGCCAAGCGGATGTGATCACGCTGCATCAAGCTGGATTCACCAACACCGTTGCGAGTTCCGGCACGGCGCTCACGCCCGACCAGCTGCGACGGCTGCAACGGTATGCCGACACCATCGTGTTGGTGTTCGACAGCGACGAGGCAGGACAGAAAGCGATCACACGAGGAATCGAACTTGGTCTGGCCGCTGGCTTTGATGTGAAATGCGTCGTGCTCCCACCCGGGACCGATCCGGATTCGCTTGTGCGCGAACAGGGCGCTGAGGCGCTGCGTTCGATGCTTGCAACAGCACCATCATGGCTCGTGCACCAGACAGAACGCTTTAAGCGTCAAGGTCTGCTCAACGATCCGGTGCAACAAGCAAAGGCCGTTCGTACCATGCTTGAGTGGATCGGTTCTGTTCCCGACACACTCCGCCACCAGTTTCTCATCCGCGATCTGTCGGAGATGTTCCGACTCGACGAGGCATATCTCGCAACCGAACTACGCATGGTGGTGCAACGGCGTCCGTCGCAATCACCGTCGCCTTCGGCACCACAACGCACGGGCGGCGCGTCATCTGCGAGCGACGCACCAATCATCGAAGCTCCACCGCGTCTTGTCGCCGTCTTACTGCCCCCTGAGCGAGAATTGCTCCGCGTTGCACTGACGCTCGACGATGGACTCGCGATGTTGCTCAACACGTATCATGTGTCGGATGAGACATTCTGGAGCGACGGAGGACGTCGTATCTTCCGACGCATGATGATTGCCGAGGAAGAACACGGCGAGCTTACCCAGCCGTTGCTCAACGACGAAGAACTCTCAACAGATGAGCGCCGCGAGATTGCCGACATTCTCTTTGCGTCGTCGTCACCGAGCGAGTCGTGGGGCCGCTTCAATATCGAAATGCCCGAGTACGATATGAAGAAGCCGATTCGCGACGCTCTGCTCAACATCGAAATTCATCGCCTACATCAGCGTATCGACGAGCTTACACAGCGTATTGAGACGACGATCGATATCGATGAACGGAAACGCTATATCTTCCAGATCACGTCGATGATCTCGCGTCGCGAGAATCTGCGACGTCGATTTGATGATCCCCCATCCGACCTCTCATGGCTCAACGACGATTCAGCATCAGCACACTCCTGATTGCCGTGTTTGCGGCGGTTAGTCTCTGGACGTACGTGTCGTTGACGCGAACGTATGAGGACGATCTCGAGATTCCGCTGTTCGTGATCTCGCCGCCGAATCAGGCTATGCTTTCGACTGTTCCACCGTCGGTACGCATCCGTGTGCGTGCGACAGGTCTGCAGATTCTGAATGCACGGTACTTCACGAAGTCGGTTGCCTGTACGCTTGATCTCGGAGCGATGTATCCCGATCAGTCAACAACCTACGTTGTCGAGAGCGCCGACCTTCTCCGTGGAGTCACCACCACATTGCCGTTGCGCACGATTGCCGTCGAACCAGAGCAGCTCACACTCACGACGGGAGATCTCGCGATCAAGCGCGTGCCTCTCCGCATCAAATACGCACTCGCATGTCGACCGGGCTTTGTCCAAACCGCCGAACCAACATCGGATGTGATTGATGTCGAAGTCCGTGGTTCTCGCGACGTTGTCGAACGTCTCACGGAATGGAGTACCGAACGCATTCTGCTCGACGATGTGTATGCGTCACGCACGGTCGATGTAGCACTCTCCGATTCGCTCCAGTCACTCATTAGCGTGCAGCCTGCGCGTGTGAGCGTGCGCTTCTCGGTGCAGCAGGCTGCCGATCGTACGATATCAGATGTGCCTGTGGCATTCGGTATGGCGCTCGATACGCTGCTTACGATCTCGCCTGGTAGGATATCGGTCACGATCCGTGGTGGTGTGGAGGATATTGCCACGATCACAGCACGGGACATTCGTGCAGAGATTCTTGAGCTCAATCCGTCGGGTATTGTCAGACCACGCGTAACGACGCCCCCTTCCGTGCGTGTCATCGCAACGTCGCCAGCATTTGTGCGTGTGCACGCACCGGTGAATCGGTCGCGTTAGGACTTGGCGCAGAACAACAGCGATGAGTCGCCATAGCTGAGAAAGCGGTAGTCGTTCTCGAGCGCTTCGTTGTAGATGTTCCGCCACTCGTCCTTACCCACGACTCCCGCAATCAACAGCAACAGCGTATTTCCTGGCTGGTGGAAGTTGGTAATCAATGCATCCACGCAGTTAAGGCGCGCACCGGGTGCAATCATGAGTTGTGTTTCGCCCCATAGACTCGTCACACCATGATGGTCCATCTTGGCGAGAAGCGCACGGAAGACATCCGCACGCGAGATGTCGCGCAGCGTTGGGTCGAAGGCCTCCCACTGCCCAACGTTCATCGATTGATCGACCGGCGTGTCGCGTACAATGCGCGCACCAACGGCATAGAGAGATTCCAGTGTGCGGATCGATGTTGTACCGACAGCCGTAATCCATGGTGCATCGGATTCAGCATTACGGAGCAGTTCTTCGACGGTACTCCTGCTCACTCCATAGCGCTCCTGATGCATCACATGTTGCCGCGCATCGGCAACCTCGACCGGACGGAAGGTGCCCATGCCGACGTGCAGCGTAACAGTTGCACGCTCGATGCCACGGGCATCGCATGCAGCGAAGACGCGATCGGTGAAGTGCAGTCCAGCCGTTGGGGCTGCTACCGAGCCAGATTCAGCAGCGTAAACAGTTTGGTAGCGCTCGCGGTCTGAGGCATCAGCTTCACGATGCAGGTATGGCGGCAGCGGCAAGCGTCCAATCTCGTCGAGCAGGTCGCCAAGTAACTGGTCGTCGCTCCACGTGAGCGCAACCGACCCCTCAGCGCCGTCGCGCCGAACAACGGTTGCCTGCAGACCCGACGTTGGCTCGGTGAGCACCATGCCCTCGTGGACATTCTTGCCCCCTATCAAACAGCGCCATTGCGACGGCTCGCGCGAGGCAAGCACCACGGCAGGATCTCTCGAGGGGAGCTCTGGGTCCGTCAGCAGCACTTCGACAACCCCGCCCGTTGGCTTCAGCATGGCAATACGGGCGCAGATCACTCGTGTATGGTTCACCACCAGCAGTGAGCCCACAGGCAGAATGTCGGCAACATCGCGAAACACGCGATGCTCGATCATGCCTGGTCCGCGCCACACCATCAGCTTGCTGGCATCACGCTCCTCCAGTGGATGGATCGCAATCCGGTCCGCCGGCAAGTCATACATGAACTGATCGAGGGGAAACTCGGTCTCTGGAGCGTGGCTCACCATGAAATCGACAGTAGTTTTGTGAAACTGCAACCTTCGGATGACGGGCGCGTACTGTGCCCATCGTTTGACATCACCGAGAGGAATTCCATGCAAGATAACCCTACACCAAGTTCGAATCCGATCCCACCACCACCTGGAGCAGGCATGCAGCCGCCGCGTCGACGCTCGCGCGGATGGATCATCGCAGGCGTCATCATCGGCATCGTTGTTGTTGCCATTGGCGTGTTTGGTCTGATGATCGGTATGTTCCTTTCAAGCTTTGAAACGGAGCAGAAGGTAGACGTAACCGACAAGACCGTGCTTGTGCTCGATCTGTCGAAGGGCGTCCCTGAATACGAGCCACCAGTTGCATTCTCGTTTGGATCGGAAGAATCTGGTCCGTCGCTGCGCGACATCGTCACATCGATCGAGCGCGCAAAGACCGATGAGAACATCCACGGCATCTACATCCGCTCTGGGATTGCCGTTGCCGGCATGGCAAAGCTCTCGGAAGTCCGTGATGCACTCATCGACTTCAAGAAATCCGGAAAGTTCATCTACGCCTACATGGAAATGGGCACGAAGGGTGGATACTACCTCGCAACGGTTGCCGATTCGATCATCATGCCACAAGAAGGCATGATGGAGTTCAACGCCTTTGGTACATCAGCCCCCTTCATGAAGGGCATGTTCGAAAAGCTCGGCGTATCGTTCCATGTTGAACAGTTCGAAGAGTACAAGTCGGCAGCAGAAACAATGAACCGCGATCGTTGGTCGGAGCCAGCCAAGGAAGCCATTCGCGCGCTGCTGCAACAACGCTCTGACGTGTTTGTTGATGTCGTATCGAAGAGCCGCAAGCTTGCATCCGAGGAAGTGATTACGCTGATGAACCGCGGACTCTACATTCCGGATTCGTTGCTTGCGCACGGATTGATCGATGCCATGATGCGTGAAGCCGAACTGAAGGAGCGCATCCATCGCCGACTCAATCCAGACGATACAACAGCGCACCCGTCGCTCAAGACGATTTCGTTGGCCAAGTATGTGCAAACATTCGATCTCAATGGCAAGGACGAGCGCGCAGAGAAGAGCATCGCCATCGTCTATGCATCAGGCGCCATCAGCCCTGGCAAGAACGCAAACCCACTCGACGCAAGCGGCATTTATGCGCGCACACTGATCCGCGATCTGCGAGCAGCGCGCGACAACGATAACGTGGAAGCGATCATCCTTCGCATTGATAGTCCAGGGGGCTCTGCGTTCGCATCCGACGAAATCTGGGCAGAGATTCGTGAAGTCCGTAAGACCAAGCCAGTGTACGCATCGATGAGTGATGTTGCTGCTTCGGGCGGCTACTATATCGCCATGGCGTGCGATACCATCATTGCACATCCATCGACCATCACAGGTTCGATCGGCGTCATCATGTCGATCCCGAACTTCACAGGCTCCGTTGCCAAGGTTGGCATCACGATCGACACGGTATCACTAGGACCATCAGCATCGTTTATGAATGCTGGCTTGCCGCTGACTGATGGCGACAAGAAGACGCTGCGCGCGTTCGGACAAGGGGTCTATACACGCTTTGTACAGAAGGTTGCAGAATCGCGCAAGATGGACACCGCAGCGGCACGGAAGCTGGCGCGCGGTCGCGTATGGACAGGGACAGCTGCCAAGGAGGCAGGTCTTGTTGATGTGCTTGGCGGACTCGACGTAGCTATCGCTACGGCAAAGAAGCGGATCGGCGTCGGCGCAAACGACGACGTGAACATCGTGCTCTATCCAAAGCAGATCGACAACCTCTCGGCCCTGCTCAAGATGTTTGGCATCGAAAAGGACGACGAAGACGATGCAGAGGTGCGCACGGCACTGCGTTCAGCCCTTCTGTCGAAGATCACCGGTACCGTTCCGGCTGCCGAGCAGATCTACCGTTCCCTGCCGGCTGGCACGCGGAGCCAAGTAAAGCACTCCCTTCAGCTCACAGAGCTCGGGCTTACCGAGCGTGCGTTGATGATGCTGCCCATGACGGTGCCGATGGACTAACACGCGGCACAGACCAACGAAACCTTTCACGAGAGAGCGCACAACGGCAGCAGGCCGTTGTGCGCTCTCTGTGTAATTTTGCGGCATGCAACTCGAAACCTTCCCGAATCCACGTCCAGGACGTCGATTCACGATCACCCACGTCAACCCTGAATTCACATCGGTATGTCCAAAGACGGGTCTGCCCGACTTCGGCACCATCACCGTTGAGTACATCCCCAATGATGTCTGTATTGAGCTCAAGGCGTTGAAGTACTACTACCTTGATTTTCGCAACCGTGGAATTTTCTACGAAGCTGTGACGAATCAAATCCTTGATGACCTCGTTGCCTGCTGCGATCCGATCTACATGAAGGTAACCGCAGACTGGAAAGCACGGGGCGGCATCAACAGTGTGATCGTCGTCGAACACACCAAGGCATAACAATGCGCACCACG
>VFQT010003637.1_pt1 | contig 13836 bp, 14 predicted proteins | sample 3512381 | NCBI WGS metagenome assembly VFQT01 (sample SAMN10412376, study PRJNA504923) | tailings metagenome | isolation source: Relicate 2 Philex TSF3 active mining site | place: Philippines: Tuba, Benguet | collected 2017-08-29 | reverse complement strand
TATTTTCTCACAGGGGGTACTTTCTTTTCGTGTCCGCTTTTACGGGTTCAGTTCATTTTGCGAGGGCTTTTTTTATTCTTTATTTTCCTTCACTCACACGGATCTCCGGAAAGAACTGGTGCACGGTTCCTTCAACCCATCCATGCAATGTGCTAGGCAATAGCGGGCAGTTCAAACAAGCACCTCCCAAACGAACTTTGAGCTCATTTCCCTCAAGGGAGACGAATTCAACCGTCCCGCCATGGAATTGCTCAATATAAGCGCTCAGGTTTTCCAGCAGACGGCGAATCTGATTTTCGCGGGTAAGAGGTTCAGAGACAACCATGACTAATTCCTTTCTGTTCTAATAAGCGGCTTAATCTGATCGTGCGCGTTCTTCCAACGCGGAGAAACATTAAGAGCCAGACGATCTATAATGATCTTTCCGGTTTCAGGATTTTTAGCCAACAAGTTTTGCAGAAATTCTCGTCGAATGCGAATTGATTCCATATCCGTTTCGCTTACAACGCTGGATGAATATTTACTCCCCCCGACAACTGCTGTCCATCCAAATACATCACCGTCTTTGAGGCGAGAGATCACAATGCGGGGACCATCATAAGGTTTGTAGCTGATGATCGCCTTACCTTTCAAGATCAAATAAAGATACCTGGCTTGGTCGCCTTGTTCAAAGATAACTGTTCCAGGTGAACAGGAAAATTTCTCGAACACCGACATAAGCATGGAGCTTTGTTCAGTGTTAAGATTTTCAAATAATGGGATACCCGGTAAGCTGTCTAGCATTTGAAGTCATATTAATCTCTGTATAGACAGCATACCAGTATCATCCATCCTAAACAGGATGACATTCATCCTGTTTTCGAATCCTTTTATTTTCAGTAGTGTATACTTTGTGAAAATAGTAATTTTTGAGACACTCACAGCCTCAATTTATTAATGAAAAAAGAAAAAAATCTTTCGTCTTTTGAAAAAATCCTGCTAGGTTTGGAATTGCCTGTAACCCTTGAGGTCTCCATTCCACTTCGCAAGGGTGTAACCTGCCCTCAATGCGGTGAAGGAATTCTTGATTACAATGGCTTACTTCAGTTGGAGTGCCCTGCCTGCGGTTTTATAAATGGCGAAGGTGGCGGGTGCACCTGATGATGAATTGGGTTTCCCGTGTGGAGACGAAAATTATTTAGAGTATGGAACAAGAAACAATAACAACTACCCCTCCCGGTCGCCTCATGGCGATGATAATGATCGGATTTGGATTTCTCGCAATTGGGATCGCTTTCCTGCTGTTGATGGACCAATCCTCTTCTGCCGCTTCAGCCCAGGACTTTTCAACGGTCCCTGTTCAAGTAGATTACCCTGCCCCCGACCTGACCCTCACTACTTTAGGCGGTGACCCAGTTTCGCTGTCTGATTACATTGGACAGGTTGTGCTTGTTAATTTATGGGCAACGTGGTGCCCGCCCTGCCGTGAAGAAATGCCAACCTTGCAGGCATTCTACGAAAAATATAAATCTGAGGGTTTTGTTCTGATCGCCATCGATCAAGGTGAGGCACTGCCGCAAGTTAATCCTTTTGTGACCGAATTCAAATTAACATTCCCGGTTTGGCTTGATACAGGCAGTGAAGCTGGACGCGTCTTTGAGACAATGAACCTGCCAAGTTCCTATGTGATCGATCGGACTGGGCAGGTACGTTTGATGTGGATCGGTGGAATTTCGAAAAAGAATCTCGAAAAATATGTACCCGATGTGATAAAGGAGTAAAAACAGAATGGATGTGATGTTGAATTGGCGGGGACGAATGACATTCGAAGGGGTGGGACCTTCAGGGTTTACACAACGGTTGGATTCCGATACAGCAGCTGGCGGGGATAATTCCGGAGCACGCCCCATGGAAATGATCGCCATCGGTCTTGCTGGCTGCACTGCCATGGATGTGATCTCTATCCTTTCGAAGAAACAGCAAAAGGTTGCTGATTTTCAAGTTAAATTTCATGGAGATCGGGCAAATGAACATCCCAAAGTCTTCACAGACTCGGTAATAGAATATCAAGTCTACGGAACGAATTTGGATGAAGCGGCTTTGGTAAGGGCGATAGAACTTTCTGCAGAAAAGTATTGTCCGGCACAAGCCATGCTTTCCAAAGCATTTCCCATCCGATTAACTTACAAGATATTTGACGCAGAATCAAAAACGCTTTTGAAAGAAGGCGAATATCTGCAAAAAAAACAGGTCGCATAGCGACCTGTTTTTTTATGGATAGTTTGCGCTAATCGCTGTATAAGCATCACCGCATTCACATGCGATGACAGTTAATCCGCCTTTGGTCAGAGTTCCTTTGTAAACTTCCAGCCCATTATGGGGTACCCAGCCGCTTAAGACAAAAGGCAGGGGGCTATCGGCAAGGATCCATTCACCATTATATTTTCGGGCAATATGGACATGGGTCCCTGTGGAACGCCCGCCTTCGCAAGAAGGGTAACCGATCATATCACCCGCTTTGAGGTCCGAACCAAGTGGCGCACGTTGCTCGGTGGCAAGATGCAAATAGTAGATCACCCAGCCGGTGCGTTCGTCTCCATCTCGATCCAGATCAAGCGCTACACCATCTTGTCCGGAACGCACAACCAAGCCATCTGCTATGGCGGTGGCAAAATTTTCGGGCTTGGCTGGCACACAGCCCGATTGTTCGGCGGGAGGCGCGAAGTCTAATGCCGAAAATGGAGCACCAGTGCCCCAACCAGTATGAGGTCCACCAGTGTAGTTCCAGGTTTGATCGAGGGGGAATGGCAGGGATAGTTCTGGTTGTTGTAGGCTGCCGGGAATAAGGTCGAACGTTTCCTTCCATGGATCGCCAAAGAAGGTAATGTAGGTTTTATAAAGTCCATCTGGGCTAATGGCATGGCTGTATTTATCACCCGTGAACATACGAGAGAAATAATATTGAAGCGCAACTGAGCCAGCATTCTGCCATGGGTCTGGGCGGATGAGGATGGACTCATCATCTTCGAATTCAAGTAAGGAACCATTGCGCCATCCATAATAGCCATTGTTGAGAGTATTTGCTGCAAGAACGAGTTGAAGATATGGCGAATCCCAAAATGGACGCCAAAGTCCAAGCAGATTTTTCTTCACGGGTGGTTCCGGTTGTGTGAGCGCTCCGCCCTGATATTCAAGGATCGCTAATAATAGTTTGGGGCTGATGCTGTAATTAGTGGCGGCATAATCAACAAGCTCTGCCCCAGATTTCCATTCGCCGCCAACATAAGCACGATATGTAGAAAGCCACCCAGATTGGTCTGCAAGGTAGGCGGCAGTATTGAAGCCAACGTTGGTTGGACTATTGACAAAAGCATGGTCCGGGATGATCTGGAACGTACTTCCCCAAAGAGCACGATAATAGATGGGGATCTTCATTGGCATGCCTTGTGGCATGGTGGTTGCTTCACGGGGGATGAACGTATTCGCCGCTAGAATTTCATCCACACTGGTGTTGAATCGCAATGCAAGTGCAGGCAAGGTATCACCAGTCTGGGCAGTGTAATCGACCAACTCGCCAGGGGTATAGGAACGGCGGGTTGGTAATGGTGTCACTGCTGAAACAGGTTGCACCACGCCAGCATTATTCGATGGAGTGGTTGCTAGCGTTTGATTGATTGGCTGAGAAGTACAGGAAGAAAGGAAGATGACCATCACAAGCATGATAGTCATGTATTTATTCGTTGGTTTAATTATCTTGTTCATCTTCTTCGCGAATGACGTTTGACCAAGCCTGACTTAGTAGATCAGCAGTGATGACGCGATCTCCATTTACGAGTTGACCTTTGTAGGGTTCGCTTCCAGCAACTACTCGCCAGCCGCTCATCACAAAGGGAATCGGTCCATCCGCTGTGACCCATTCGCCGTTAAATTTACGCGCAAAGTGCAAATGTGTTCCTGTAGAAACACCACCTTCACAAGAAGCATGACCGATGCGGTCATTCGTTTCCAGGTAAGTGCCAGCTGGAACGCGATTTTTCGTGGCAAGGTGAAGGTATAAAAGATTCCATCCGGTTTGTTCATAGCCATCGCCATCGAGGTCTACCATTACGACGCCATTTCCAGAACGCACAACCAAGCCGGGGGCGGCAGCAACTACCCAGGCATCATTTGGTATACAACCGGTTTTTGCCGCAGCAGGAGCGAAATCTATGGCGGAGAAAATGCTATGGGATTGCCCGTAAATATTAGGGTTGATCTGTCCCCAGCCATTGTGGGGACCTCCAGTGAAGCTCCATTTGGCGCCGGGTTCAAATGGCAGAACGAGGGGTGGTTGGTTCAACCCGGGTGGGAAGATTGAGCCAATTAGGTCTGCTCTTGCCCAAGCGTCACCAAACAATTCTTCATAAAGAGCGGGAAAACCGGAATCAGGATTGATGATCTGGGACCATTGTGATTCGCTGTGCAGTTTTGAGAACAGATAGTGGATAGCCACCGTCCCTGCATTGAGACGTGGATCGAGTCGAAGCTTTGTGCCATCGGGAAATTCGATATGAGTAAGCGTCCCAGCCCGCCATCCATAATAGGCAATGGACATGTTGTTGATCGCCCAAGTCATTTGTATACTCATGCCTTTGTAGCGATAATCATTGAAACCCATTGGGAAGTCTGTGTGAAGCAAGTCGATGGGTTGTCCGCGCACCCAGCGGGCTTCATATTCGAGCAAGGCAAGCAATAAGCGCGGGTTGACCGAATTTTCGATAGCAAGACGGTCAATGGCATCATAACCTTCAACCCAGCCTACAGAACCCAGATAATCTCGGAACGAGCTGAGATAGCCGCCTTGTTCTTTGACAAAAGCTTTGGTGTCAAAGTCTATGGCAGTGGCAGAGAAGACAAATTCAGCGTCGGGCAGAAGTTGAATGTTGGGTGTGGTCGCTTCGTTGATGCGATTTGGAATAACCAACAGTGTGCCTGGGTCGATGAGGGTGGTTTTGGTTAGGTCTGCATCTGAGATGATCTCAGACTCGCTGACGTTGAATCGAGCCGCAATGGCAGAGAGCATATCTCCGCTTTGGGCATAATAAAGAAATGGCGCAGCGTCATTCAACGGAGCAACAGTGACTGATGGGGTTTGTTCATTGACTTTCTCTGTAGCTGGTTGCGGAGCTGGTGTTAACGCATTCTCGGTTTCGATGAAGGGCGGCGTGGTTGAGGTGGGGAAAATGATCGGGTCCCCTTGACCAGCAAACGGGTCCGTAAGAGGCGTTGTTTGGGATGAGTAAGGTGTTGGGGTGGAGGCAACTCCCCAAATAGAGGGTGAAGTCCCACAAGCGGAAATGGTCATCGAGATTGTGATGAGTACGGCTAATGTACGTTGCATGTTGGATTGATTATAACCAGATACGTTAATGGGAAGTGAGTTAGCGTGAGATCAGATTTTCGGGTTTGGCGGCATCGAGTGCTTCAATGCTTAGACCATTACGAGAGAGGAAGCCATCGTATTCAATGCCTGTGCCGCTTGAAACCCATCCATCAAGATTCCAGGGAAGCGGACCATCAGCGGCGATCCACTCGCCGTTGTACTTGCGAGCCACATGAACATGGGTTGCATTCGAAACGCCACCTTCACAAGATGGATGCCCAACACGTTCGTTGCGGAAAAGATATTCGCCGGGAGTTACACGACCTGCAGCTGCAACATGCATATATACGATGACCCAACCTGTTTGTTCGTAGCCATCGTTATCGAGGTCTTGGATCACAGAACCAATACCAGTACGCGTGACGAGACCATCCGCCATGGCTGTGACCCATAGATTGCTGGCATTGCATCCGCCAGTATTGTCAGATGGTGCAAAGTCAAGCGCGCCCCACGCAGAGCCGGCATCCCAAGCGCCATGCGGACCTCCTGTGAAATACCAGCTTTCACCATTTGCGAATGGAAGTGACATTTGGGGTTGGGTGAGTGTGGCTGGAACGAGAGGTTCTATTGCAAAGCTGAACGGATTGTCAAAAAGGACATAATAAGTAACCACTACACCTGTTTCACTCGTTGCATATTGCCAGGCATCGTAGCCGTACAGTTCTGAAAAGAAATATTGAACACCGGCAGTGCCAGCATTGATGGTCGGGTCGATGGGAATGACTTGACCGTCTGTTAGTACCCAGGTTGAGAGACCATTGGCTTTCCACAGATAATAGCCGCGGTTTAGAGTATTTGCTGCCCAGACCACCTGACGATACAAACCTGAACGTGATTCGTCGAAGTAGCCCATTGGGTAATCGGTGTTGCTGGGGAAAGGGTTTGTAACCCAACCGCTTTGATATTCAAGCAAGGCGAGCAGAATACGCGGATTTACAGAGTAATTGTATGAAACGGCCTCGATAATATCAGCGCCATTCAGAAGGACTCCCTTGTAGTCTTCGGTGTAACCGTTGAGATATCCATTCTGGCTGGCAATGAAATTCCGCAAATTGAATTTTGCAGTGGCAGGACTATTAACCAGTTCTGAATCAGGAATGATCTTCAGGGATTGTCCGCTCGAAACACTGACTTGAGCAGCGGGAATGGTTAAGGTCATGCCGACTTCAAGGGCATTCGGGTCGGTAATGCTGTTCGCATCCATAAGCGTTTGCAGGCTGATGTTATAACGCTGGGCAATATCACCCAGCATATCACCAGGCTGCACAACGTATTGGTCAGAGTCTTGCCGGGGTGTGGGTAGCACACGCGCAGTATCAGGTGTAGGTGAACCGGAGAGGATCTGACTCTGTGCTCCGATCAAAGAAGAAATATTCAATGGCACACGGGTTGGGGTGGGTGGACGTGTGGCAGTTGGCAATGGAGTTAACGTCTCAGAGGTTGTTGGCGTTGTGATGGATACATTGCTGTTTGGGGGTAATGTTGATCCATTCGACGATATGAATGGGTCGTAGGTCGGGAAGACCACAGGTTGTTCTGTGGCTGGGGAGCAAGAAACAAGGAGAATCGCCAATAAAATTATTGGAGTGGTTTTTTTCAAATACATGAAAGTGATTTTACCAAAGGATAATTTAAAAATAAGAGGCGCAGGTGACTGCGCCTCTTATCAAGTTTGTGGAGAAAATTAGGACTGAAATCCTGAGCCCATTATGTAATTTTCCAGCCCGCGGATCTCACTTTCTTTGATCTCAATGGCAGCCACCATGACATCGCGCATGGAGACCAAGCCAACAAAATGATCACCTTCCACTACGGGCAAATGGCGGATCTTGTACTGTTTCATCAAACCCATGCATTGTTCAACGGTTGTATCCATTGAAACGTTTATCATCTTCGGCGTCATGACATCTTTGACCTTGGTATCTTTGGCGACACGCCCTAAAACTTCACCCTTATAAAGATAATCACGTTCTGTATAAATACCAACGATCTTTCCTTTTTCAGTTACCAGCACTGCACCAATATGAGCTTCAGCCATTACTTTAAGGGCATCCAATACCGTTTGTGAGGCTTCGATGGAAAAGTTCGTTGCAAATTCTTTTGCTTCCAGAAGTTTTCGGACTGTTGTCATGATTTTCGTCTCCTTGGCATCTTTTTTATCATAGGGGTTGGAAAACGTCACACGGAAAACTTCCTATTCTGTGGTGACGTTCATCCCCTTTTTGTTACGATAACTTGTTAACAAATACGAGGCAGCATTTCTCCAGCCAACATGTCTACGACGCGGGTGCTGCCCAAAACGGTCTTGAGCAAAACGCGAGATTTCGGCTCCGCGACGACTTCACCGATGACGACTGCGCCTTCGCCATATTGTGTGGATTTCATCACTGCAAGAACTTTCTCCGCCTCTTCCTTCGGGACGATTGCTACTAGCTTCCCTTCGTTCGCCACGTAAAGCGGATCGAACCCAAGCATCTCGCACGCCGCGTTGACTTCCGGATGGACGGGGATGGTCTCTTCCCTCAAAATAATCCCAGCATTTGACTGAACTGCAATTTCGTTCAAGGTCGTTGCCAAGCCACCGCGGGTCGGGTCACGCAACACATGGATATGTGGACTCACATTCAGCATCGCCGCTATCAGATGATTCAACGGCGCGACATCACTCTGTAAACTGGACTGGAATCCAAGTTCGCCACGCGCGCCGAGGACCGCAATGCCGTGATCGCCGATCGTGCCGGAAAGAATGACCACATCACCTGGCTTCGCATTCGCCCCGCTGACGTTCACATCCTCGCGCACCACGCCAACTCCTGCCGTGGTGATATACATTCCGTCCGCCTTGCCTTTTTGCACAACCTTCGTATCACCCGCCACTATCTGCACACCGGCTTCTTCCGCTGCTAATCGCATGGACTCAACCACGCGTTTGAGCGTATCCATGGGCAAGCCTTCTTCGAGGATGAAGCCTGCCGTGAGATACAAAGGCTTGGCACCAAGCATTGCCACGTCGTTGACGGTGCCGCACACCGCTAACTTGCCGATGTCACCGCCGGGAAAGAAAAGAGGCGAGACGACATGCGCATCCGTGCTGATGGATAGTTTTTGTCGCAGTCCCGGTTCCACCAGCGCTGCATCATCACCTGCATTCAACGCCGTATTCTGAAACGCAGACACGAACGCCTTCTGGATCAATTGATGGCTCATCCGTCCACCCGCGCCATGCCCCATCACGATCTGTTCGTTGTGAGTTAAAGGCGGCGCACATACCGCACCTTCGATGTTGATTGTTTCTTCGTTCATGATGTCACACTTTGTGTCAATTCGACACGCCCATACCGATAATATGCCGCACACGCACCCTCAGACGAAACCATCGTCGCGCCGAGCGGATTTTCTGGCGTGCATTGCTTTCCAAACGCCGGGCAGTGATGCGGTTTCTTCATGCCCTGCAAAATTTGCCCCGCAATACAAAGCGGAGATTCTTCCGCATGCAACGATTCCACGTCAAAGCGTTTTTCGGCATTGAATTCATCGAACTCAGAACGCAAGCCCCAGCCACTCATAGGGATCATCCCAATACCACGCCACTTGCGGTCGCATTCCATGAACACTTTGTGGATGGCATCTTGTGCAGGCTTTAAGCCTTCAAAAGTCACCGCCCGTTGATAGGCATTGGCAACTTCCACTTTGCCTTCTTCGAGCAGTTGCACGGTCTTCAAAATTCCCTGCACAAGATCGAGCGGCTCAAAGCCAGTGATTACCATCGGAATGCCAAACTTCTCCACCAAAGGCGGATACTCGTGATATCCCATCACTGCATTGACGTGTCCCGCTAACAAAAATCCCTGTACACGATTATGTGGCGAACTCAAAATTGCATCAATCGCAGGCGGCACACGGACGTGCGATACCAAAATCGAAAAATTCTTCAGTCCAAGTCGTTGCGCTTGCAAGACACTCATCACATTCGGTGGGGCAGTCGTCTCAAACCCAATGGCAAAGAACACAACTTGCTTATCTGGATTCTTCTCTGCCAACGCTACAGCATCAAGCGGCGAATAGACCACGCGCACATCTCCGCCTTGGGCTTTGACTGAGAACAGGTCGCGGCTTGAACCGGGTACGCGCAGCATGTCACCATATGAGCAAAAGATCACATCGGGTCGCGCTGCAATCGATAATGCTTTGTCTATCAGTTCCAGCGGAGTCACACACACCGGGCAACCCGGACCATGCACCAGTTCGATCTGAGGCGGCAGCAATTGGTCGATGCCATGCCGCACGATCGAATGCGTCTGCCCGCCGCAAATTTCCATCAACGTCCACGGGCGCGTCACGGTGCGGCGGATCTCTTCGATCACGCCCTTCACCAACTCTGCGTCGCGATATTCGGTCACATACTTCATGATGTTTCTTTGCCCAACTCTTCTTCAAGCGAGCCCATCTGGCGCAGCAGCTCCAGGGTTTCCATTGCATCTTTCTCGCTCAATAAACTGATCGCAAAACCCACATGGATGATGCAATACTCGCCGACCTTCGCTTCGGGCACATAACTCAAACAGGCTTCACGAAAGATGCCGCCAAAATCGACCTTCGCCATTTGCAGTCCATTGCTTTCGTATACATCAACAATTTTTCCTGGCACGCCTAAACACATTTCAACCTCGCAATCTGGACGCGGCGATGTACGCCTGTCCTAATGAGAGTCCGCCGTCATTGGTCGGAACTTCTCGATGAATATAGATCTCAAAACCATCTTTGCTCAACAACGAAATCGTTTTTTGCAACAATGTGATATTTTGCCAAACCCCGCCTGATAACACCACACTTCGCAACGATGTATCACGGCTGATCTTCGTCACCGTCTCACGTACTGCTTCTGCCAATCCATTATGAAACCGAGCGGATATTTTGGATGTGGGAATTCCCGCCATCACATCCTTTATCAACGCCTCAACAGCGCTTCTGACTCGTACTCTACCTGCCTCCACCCCAAAGACATATTGACCCGTCTCAGACGAATCTGCCATCGCTTCAAATTCTATCGCCGCCTGCCCCTCGTAATTGACCTTTTGTCTCACACCCGCCAACGCCGACACCGCATCGAACAACCGTCCCATCGATGAAGTCATCGGTGTGTTGATTTTCTTTTCAAGCTGCACACGTAACGTTACCTGATCTTCGGCGCAAAACTCTAAAACAGATGCAAGGCGATCATCCCATTCCAAGCCGAGGCTCCACAAAAGTGCCAACGCGGTGCGAGCAGGTTTCTTGATCGCGGCGTCCCCGCCGGGTAAAGGGAAATATTCCAACTGCGCTGCGCGTTGATAGGACTTGGCATCTGCCACCAAAAATTCCCCGCCCCAGATCGCACCGTCGTCACCGTAGCCCGTCCCATCAAATGAAACACCGATGACCGGCTCGGTCAATCCATGCTCTGCCATGCAAGCGGCTACATGTGCATGGTGATGCTGAACTGCAATTGTCGGCAGGCTTTCACGCTCGGCTCGTTCGAGTGCATAGCTTGTCGCCAGGTAATTAGGGTGCATATCGTGTGCGATCGCAACAGGCTTTACACGGAACAACCGCTCGAAATGCTCAACGCCCTGCTCAAAGGATTTCAACGTCTCGTAGTTTTCCATATCCCCAATGTGGTGGCTGAGAAAGGCGTAATTTCCGTTCGTGATGCAGAAGGTGTTTTTGAGTTCGGAGCCTGTTGCAAGGAGTAGAGGAACATCGAACGGTAGTTTGACGGGGAAGGGGGAGTAGCCACGCGAACGGCGGATGGGATAAACCGACGATGGACGATTGACAGCGGACGATAGTGTAGGGTCAAATGATCTCACAACGGAATCATCACAGCGAATATGAATGTCTCTGTCGTGCATTAGGAACGCATCTGCCAAGTTGGCGAGACGGTCGCGGGCTTCGTCGTTGTCAGTGGCGATGGGTTCTTCAGATAGGTTCCCGCTGGTCATAACCAATGCGGACGATGGACGATGGAATATAGACGATTTCCCATCGTCTGTGGTCTGTCGTCTATCGTCAAACAATAAATAATGCAGCGGCGTATAAGGCAGCATTACCCCAAGCCAATCTTGTTTGGGTGAGACTTCTTCAACAATTGTTGATTCGGGTTTCTTCTTTAGTAAAACGATCGGGCGAGCGGATGAGGTCAGTAGTTCTTTCTCTGCATCACTGACAAAGCAATGCTGTTCGATCATTTCCAGATCGGGCATCATCAACGCAAAAGGCTTGTCAACGCGCAGCTTGCGGGTTCGCAGTTCATTTACTGCTTTTGCATTTGTCGCATCACATGCAAGATGAAATCCACCAAGACCTTTGATTGCAACAATCTGTCCTTCCGTTAAGATGCGTTGAACCTCAATAATGGCTTCATCGCCATCCTTCTTTCCTCTTTCATCTTTCGTCTCCAACCAAACTCTCGGTCCACACACCGGGCACGCCACTGGCTGGGCATGGAAGCGCCGATTCGTCGGGTCTTTGTATTCGCGCTCGCAATCAGGACACAACTTAAATCCTGCCATGGTCGTGAACGGACGATCGTAAGGAATGTCTTGAATGATCGTGAAGCGTGGTCCGCAGTTGGTGCAGTTGATGAAGGGATAGCGATAGCGGCGGTCAGACGGGTCGAAGAGTTCGCGCAGGCAGTCGTCGCAGATGGCGACATCGGGCGAGATGGGCTGGAAGGCGCCGTCTACGCTTTCAGAGTGGATAATGTCAAACTGGGTGAACCCGTTGCCGGGTCGGAATGAGGCGCTGAAATTGTCTATGCGCGAGAGGGGTGGGGCATCATCCCTTAATTTTTGCAGGAAGGAGTCGAGTGCATCCTTATCCCCGTCGGCTTCGATCACGACACCAGCCGATGTATTTTTGACCCAGCCTTTGAGGTTCAGATCTTTGGCAAGGTTATACACAAAGGGTCGAAAGCCGACCCCTTGTACAACCCCTGTGATGTGAACCTTGACGCCATTCATTATTTTTTCGAGTGTTCGATCAGCCACTCCACCCACGCCTCAAGACCTTCGCCTGTGCGGCAGGAGAGCGGAAAGGTCGTGACATTTGGGTTGAGGACTTGCACCCCTTGTGTGAAGTAATCCATGCGGAAGTCGACGTAGGGCAGCAGGTCGATCTTGTTGACCACGAGCGCGTCCACGCCGCGATAGGTGCCGGGATATTTATACGGCTTGTCATCACCTTCGGGCACAGATGCGACGAGAACGGTCTTGTGTGTGCCGAGTTTAAAGTTTGCCGGGCAAACGAGATTGCCGACGTTCTCGACTATGAGCAGGTCGAATTGGGTGAGGTCGAGTTGGTCGAGCGCACCCCGCAGCATCACTGCATCGAGATGGCAATCGCCGCCCGTGTTGATCTGCACCGCGGCTCCAGCTCCGGCAGCAGCGGCACGATCGGTGTCGATGGAGGTGGCGATGTCGCCGTCCACCGCCGCAACGCGTAATTTGCCTTTGAGCAGCGGCAGCGTTTTTTCGATGAGTGAGGTCTTGCCTGCGCCAGGGGAGGCGATGATATTGATGGAGAAAACGCCAGCCGCTTCAATACGCGCGAAGTTCTCTTCGGCGAGGCGGTCGTTGGCGTTGAGGATGTTTTCAACAACAGAAATTCTTTGGGTCATAGTTTTATTGTATGCCGGGCGGCGATTTGGAAGTAGTCTCTTTTTCCCCACAATTTAGATGATTTTCTTCCGTATTTCAATTTTCCACATCAATGGATTCGAGGAAAAATTCCTCACCACTGATGACCTTAGCGCCCACACCCCGGCATTGCGGGCAGATCAGTTCGCCGTCTTTTGGGTGATATTTGTTGAAGCAGGTCATGCATTGCAATTCAGCAGGGACGCGCCTAAAGTGCAGCGTCGCTTTTTCTGCGATGGTATCTTTCGCGATAGTCTCCCAATAAAACTGGATCGAATCATCCACCATGCTGGAAAGTTCGCCAATGACGATGTTCAATGCCGTAACTTGCCTGGCATTGGCTTTTTCGGCGTGGTCGAGCGCGATCTTTAGGAGGGATTGTGTGACGGGGAGTTCATGCATATTTTTGGATACCTCTAAGAAGGATAACGGTTCTTTTTTAATCTCCAGCCTGTTTCAGCGGTTCTCGGGCATTCATCCACGCCCAGACCAATTCTACAGCCTCGGGAACGAGAGCAGCTGTTTGCTCAGATAAAACCCGCGAGAAAAGGAATTGATACCCGCGTACCGAGAGGAGCACAGAATCAGGCTTGGTCTTGTAAAGCGTTTCGCAGATGGAGAGTAAAGACTGGGCGGTGAGATGATGCGTGAACGGTGATTTCTGAAAATCGCTTTCCACCTCGATCAGTCTCACTTCTTCGGGAATATTACCTGTGTGCGCATCCACGAAGCAGACATGTTCATATTGAGCAATATCTT
>VFQT010003636.1_pt1 | contig 13837 bp, 14 predicted proteins | sample 3512381 | NCBI WGS metagenome assembly VFQT01 (sample SAMN10412376, study PRJNA504923) | tailings metagenome | isolation source: Relicate 2 Philex TSF3 active mining site | place: Philippines: Tuba, Benguet | collected 2017-08-29 | reverse complement strand
TCACCGAGGAAGGAAAGCGTATTGAAAACCACCTTTGCTTTACCTTGATTGATGATGTCGTAGATTCGTGCTCCATTTGTCTCTTCAAATCGCTTACAGCTGGGGCACTGGAAGTCTTCCCAAATGTTGATCGTTGGACTCTTGTCGGCATTGAAGACAATTCCATAACCGTCTTCCTTGCTCGCTCCCGGTGGAAGCGCAACATTGGAAGCGCTCTTGTTGCTGACTACAGTGAAGACTGCGCCAATAACGACGACCAGCGAGACCATTCCAATGACGATCCATCGGGTGATTGGGTCTGGTTGATTATTGCGTCCGCCACGTTGTGGTCCACGATTTTTCGATGCCATGTTTTTAGTCTACTTCCCGCGATTATCTAGCGCAAAACGAGAACGTGGCCGGTAATAAAGGTAGAAGCCGCATAACGCTAATCCGATATCGCGGATGATTTCCTCAAGGTACTTCGTCTCCGTGGGGTCAATTTGCCCACCTCCGCCAAAGCACCCGCAGTCGATACTAAGGCCGCGCGCCCACGCTGAGGCGATTGCGCCAATGAACAGAACCATCAGGAGCGCTCCGATGAGACCAGAGAATCTGGTGGCTACTCCGAGAAGGAGCAGCAATCCAAGACCAACTTCAAACCAAGGCAAGATGTACCCAAAAAATGAAGCGAGCGAGTTGGGTAACAGTTCATAGGCACGCATCGCCGCCGCCGCTTTATAAGGCGTAGGAATTTTTATCGCTCCTGCAACAAATATCACTCCACCAAGTGCAAGTCGGGCAAATAGACCTAGCCAGTCGAGAACAACTTCGCGTTTCTCTGCTGAGCGGAGCTTCTCAGAGGCCTCGATTTCATTATTAATTGAATGTGTCGGTTCCATTTTCTTTAATTGACCCCTTCTGCTCTACGTTGCGCAGATTTGGTTGCTGCAGCGAGTGATTGTACAAGTACACGAAGACTCTCAAGACCACTGTCGAGATTTTTCCCAAGCAATTCTTTGATTAGAGCGCTGCCGATGATGACGCCATCCGCGTACGAGGCTACTTCCTTTGCTTGTTCTGGGGTGGAAACGCCTAGTCCCACGGCAATCGGTAAATCTGTTACTCGCCGAATACGCGCCACCAATTCCTTTGCAGAGTCTGAAATCGAGGTTCGCGTTCCAGTAACTCCCATCAAACTCGCTGCGTAGATGAAGCCCGAGGTGATTCCTGTAACTTTCTGCAATCTTTCGTCAGTTGTACTCGGAGCGACAACGTAAATGGTGTTTATACCCGCTTTCGCCGCACTTTGACTCCACGGCTGAGCTTGTTCGAAAGAGAGATCAGGAGTAATCACACCCGACCCACCGGCATCTGCAATTGCTTGCGCGAAGGCATCTGCTCCATATTGTTCGATTGGATTCCAGTACGTCATAACAACAGCGGCACTTCCCCGAGAAGTTGCATGGCTTAACATCGAAAGCACATCTTTTGCTTTCACTCCATTGCGCAACGCCTGGTCGGCGGCCTCCTGAATAATCGGACCATCCATGACGGGATCGCTGTAGGGGTAGCCAATCTCGATGGCATCAAATCCCGAATCAAGGAGCACATCGATAGCTGCTTTGCATCCTTCAATGCTAGGAAACCCAGCTGGGATGTATCCGATTAGCGCTGCACGATTTTCACTTTTTGCCTTACTTAACACCTGCTCTAAAGAGGTCTGTTTCGCGCTCGTCGCGTGCATCGTTACACCATTCCGAAATATTCGGCGGCAGTCTGAACATCCTTATCTCCACGACCACTGAGATTGATCAGCAATGTCGCATTTGGACCCAATTCCTTACCTAATTTCATCGCACCTGCAAGCGCATGTGCTGTTTCAATCGCTGGGATTATTCCTTCAGTGCGACAGAGAAGTGAGAATGCTTCCATCGCCTCTTTGTCAGTTATCGGCCAATATTCAGCTCGACCGATATCGTGGAGGTGGGCATGCTCTGGCCCAACCCCTGGGTAATCTAAGCCCGCAGAGATTGAGTGGGACTCAATTGTTTGACCATCCTCATCTTGCAACATATATGAGCGAGCTCCATGCAGTACCCCTGGGCGCCCTCCTGAAATAGCTGAAGCGTGGCGACCAGTCTCAAGGCCATCTCCCCCAGCTTCAAGCCCAATTAAGCGAACGCTGAGATCTTCGATAAATGGATAGAAGATTCCAATTGCATTAGATCCACCACCTACACAAGCAAGGACTGCCGTTGGTAGCGCACCGGTTAATTCCAATACTTGCGCGCGTGCTTCGTCCCCAATGATCCGATGAAAATCTCGAACCATTACGGGGAATGGGTGTGGGCCGGCGACAGTTCCTAATATGTAATGAGTGCTCTCGACATTAGTAACCCAGTCGCGCATTGCTTCATTGATTGCATCCTTTAGCGTTCGAGAACCTGCAGTTACCGGCACCACGGTCGCCCCGAGAAGTCGCATTCTGGCAACGTTTAGCGCTTGACGTTTTGTGTCCTCTTCTCCCATGTAGACAACACACTCGAGTCCAAGGAGAGCGGCCGCCGTTGCAGATGCAACACCATGCTGTCCTGCACCAGTTTCAGCGATGACTCGTTTTTTGCCCATTCGCTTCGTCATTAACGCTTGACCGAGAACATTATTAATTTTATGCGAGCCCGTGTGATTGAGATCTTCTCGCTTAAGTAATATGCGAGTGCCGCCGCAATAATCGGCGAATCGATGTGCTTCTGTGAGAATGCTTGGTCGCCCAGAATAAGTTTTGTGCAAATGATTTAATTCGGCCGCGAAGGAAGGATCGCTCTTAATTGCTTGATGCATCTGTGCCAACTCATCCAGAGCTGCAATGAGGGCCTCAGGGACATACCGACCCCCATAGGGGCCGAAGAGGCCAGTATCAAGAGTCGCGGTCATGGGCTAAGCCTACGGACTCTTCTCGCTTCTGCGCGATGGAGGAAAGTGCGAATACTCTCAGCCGGTTTGCCATCTTTGACCAAAGCCTCACCAACCAAGATTCCATCCGCCCCGGCTGCGGCAAGGTACCCCACCTCATCTACCGTGCTAATTCCCGATTCTGCAATGAGTGGAGTTTTGAGTCTCACACGAGGTGAAAGTTGAGCAAAAATCCCAGAATTAATCTCGAGAGTCTTAAGGTTTCTTGCATTAATTCCCAGCAAATCTACAGCAAGAGCTCCTACTTCTGAGAGTCGAATCACACGATGCAATTCCTCTTCATCATGAATTTCAATAAGGGTTCTCATGCCTAATGAGTGTGTGAGTTCAGAGAAACTTATCAATTGTTGGTCATTAAGTGCCGCCACTATCAAAAGGATGACGTCTGCACCGTAGGCGCGCGCCTCAAAAATCTGATACTCGTCAACGATAAATTCCTTGCGCAATATCGGAATTGTTACCGCGGCCCTAACCGCCGCCAAATCAGCAAGGGAGCCATTAAATCGACGTTTCTCGGTAAGTACGCTCACTGCACAGGCGCCACCTTCTTGGTAACTTTTTGCCAGCGCAGCTGGATCATCAATTGCTGCTAAAGCTCCTTTGCTAGGGGAAGAGCGTTTCACTTCTGCAATTACGCCAAAATTTCCAGGGCTGAAATATTCAAGAATATCCAGAGCTGGGGCAGCTTGCTTGGCACGCTCAATAATGAGTTCTGCAGAGACCGAATCTTTCCGCGCTTGTAAATCTTCTTTGACGCCGACGATGATCTCGTCAAGTACGCTCATGGATTTGGAGTGGCTTGATTAATGGGTGGTCTTCTTGCGACCGTAGCCAGCCGCTTTCATGACTAGTCCAACCAAGCCGCCAAGGCCAACGACCACAAACCCAGCGATAGCCCATGGAATATTTGCTACGGCAATAGCCACTCCGGCGATCATTGAACCAATGATGACGATGACTGTGGTCGCCCATGCTGCAGGAGTTTTTCCATGGTTATTGATGGACATTTGATTTCTCCTTTTACGGTTAAGCCTTGCTCGGGAAACTATCTTCGAAGAACATTTTGTCTTACGTATTTTATCCTAATTTCCCCATTCTTACTGCTCAGTTGGGTCCTCACCAGCCGAAAGCGCTCGCCAGGGATCCCGCTCTCGCTCATAACGACTCGGCAAACCGGAGCGTTTTCTCCCCCCTCGAATTCGCTTCAAAAATAATGGCGCCAATGCCGCCAATAGCAGTGTCATGAGGGAGAAAAACAAAAGCAGGAGCGACCACATTGCCAATGATTCACTGAGCGACTGGGCTGCGATCAGAATTCCAGATATGGAAAAAGTGATGGCAAAAATGAATTTGAATGCGCGCCTCATCGCGTTCGCTTAAGTGAATTTGCCGAGGCTATTGCACTTAGCACTGCAGCTGCCTTATTAACGCATTCTTGATCCTCGTTCTCTGGAATTGAATCAGCAACAACGCCAGCTCCAGCTTGCACATAAGCAGTCCCATCTTTGATGAGTGCTGTTCGGATCGCAATCGCTGAATCTAGATTTCCGCGAAAATCGATATAACCAACGATTCCCCCATATAAACCGCGACGAGTTGGTTCTAACTCTTCGATAATCTCCATCGCACGAGGTTTTGGGGCGCCCGAAAGCGTGCCTGCTGGAAAGACTGCACACAACGCTTCGACGACTGATACGTCATCGTTCAAGTCTCCCGTAACAGTCGAGACGATATGCATAACGTGGGAATATCTCTCAATATTCATAAATTCAATCACTTCAACGGTACCCGCTTTGCACACCCTGCCTAGATCATTTCTTCCAAGGTCAACAAGCATCAGATGCTCCGCACGCTCTTTCACATCACTCAAGAGCTCGTTTGCTAAGCGGTCGTCTTCTGCATTGTCCTTTCCGCGTCGCCGTGTTCCGGCAATGGGATGAACCATCGCCTTTCGATCTGAAATTTTCACGAGAGCTTCAGGACTAGAACCCACAACATCTAAACCATCAGCAAAGCGTAGGAGATACATGTAAGGACTTGGATTGTGACGACGAAGCATTCGATAGACTTCTAACGCACTGGCATTAACGTTCGCAGCAAAACGCTGCGATAGAACCACTTGAAATGCTTCTCCAGCCAGAATCTCTTCTTTGATTTTTCTAACTGCGTCGCAATAATCTGATGAACTTGTTGCGCGTTGATATTCAGGTTCTGATTTGTAATCAAGAAAAGATAACCCGCCAGATTCCGCCGGCACGTTAGCCAACAAATCACTCTGCATCCGATCTAGACGAGAATTTGCATCGGCAAATGCTTCATCAACTCGTTCATCGCTTCCATCCCAATTGATGGCATTAGCAATCAAGGTGACAACGCTTGTCGTGTGATCAAAAATGGCCAAATCGGAAATAAGCATGAAGGCTAGCTCCGGAATTTTGAGATCATCCTTCGCGATGTTTGGAAGTCGTTCCATGCGCCGGACTGCGTCGTAACCTAGGAAACCAACAAGTCCACTGGTGAGTGGAGGCAAATCAGGAAGCGCGAGGCTCTTTAAATGTTTGGTTGTAATCTCTAACGCTTCGATTGGATCTATACCTTCGGGTGCACCAGATGGCTTTTTCCCACTCCATGATGCAACACCATTCTGCTCCGTGAGAGTAGCGTTACTACGTACTCCGATAAAGGAGTAGCGCGACCAGGTTCTGCCATTTTCGGCAGACTCCAGCAGAAAAGTTCCCGCACCTTCTTTTGCCAACTTGCTGTAAAGGCTAAGTGGGGTCTCATTGTCTGCAACGAACGTTCTCGTAACCGGGATAACTGTGTGGCTCTTGGCAAATACGCGAAATTGATCGATCTGCATTATTTGATCCGATTACCAAAACAGGTGCGCGCTCCAGTGTGACAGGCAACTCCGGTCTGATCGACTCTCATTAGTAGCGCATCGCTATCGCAATCAAGATCAATAGAGTGGAGCTTCTGAATATTTCCAGAGGTACTACCTTTAACCCACAATTCGTTTCTGCTCCGGCTCCAATAGGTCGCTTCGCCAGTTTCAATGGTTGTCAGCAAGGCCTCTCGGTTCATCCACGCAAGCATTAATACTTCATTGCTATCAATTTGCTGGACGATTACTGGGACGAGCGCAGTGGGCTCAGCCAACCGCCCATCGAGCTCATCTGGCAGAAAGGAATTGTTACCCATGGCGTTATTCTCCCCTATTCTCAACGAATCAGGTGGCCACGACTTCGCAGGTAATCCTTGACCGCGCCAATACGAAAGATTCCAAAGTGAAAGACCGAGGCAGCCAGTAACGCATCTGCGCCCGCCTTGATTGCTAGGTCAAAATCCTCAAGCGTCCCAGCGCCACCACTGGCGATAAGGGGGACGCCGGCTACTTTGCGAGCTTGCGTAATCATTTCGATGTCATAACCGGCACGAGTGCCATCTGCATCCATCGAATTAAGAAGTACTTCGCCAATACCACGCTGACAGGCTTCACCAATCCATTCCATGGCATCGATGCCAGCGCTCTGACGTCCACCGTGGGTCGTAACTTCAAAGCCACTAGAGGTATTGCCACGACGCGCATCAACTGAAAGGACGAGAACTTGCGATCCAAATCGTTCACTAATTTCATCGATTACATCAGGGCGGCTGATTGCTGCTGTATTGATGGAGACCTTATCCGCTCCGGCACGTAATAATCGATCGACATCTGCAACGCTACGCACACCGCCTCCCACTGTCAGTGGAATAAAAACTTCAGCAGCACATCGGCTAACGACTTCATACATAGTTGAACGATCTGCGCTACTTGCAGTGATATCTAGAAACGTTAATTCGTCGGCGCCTTCTATGTTGTAAATCCGGGCCATCTCAACCGGGTCGCCAGCATCCATGAGATTGGTGAAATTCACACCCTTCACCACTCGACCTTCGGTCACATCAAGACAGGGAATTACTCGAATTGCTGGCCGCCTGCCTAATTTCTCATTCACCGAGCAACATCCAATGCTTCCTGAAGAGTGAATGCACCAGCGTAAAGTGCTTTACCCACTATTGAACCTTCAATGCCAATATCGGTGAGAGCGCGGAGCGCACGAATATCATCAAGAGTAGAGACTCCACCGCTGGCGATGATCGGTGCTTTAGTTGCGTTCGCAACTTCGCGAAGGAGCGTTAAATTGGGCCCTTGCATCGTTCCGTCTTTGGCGACATCGGTAACGACGTAACGTGAACATCCATCGCGATCAAGACGTGCGAGAGTTTCAAAAAGATCGCCACCATCTTTAGTCCACCCTCGGGCTGCCAATGTATGCCCACGAACATCGAGTCCGACCGCGATTTGTTCGCCATATTTACTAATCACTTTGGCGGTCCAATCTGGATTCTCTAATGCAGCAGTCCCCAAATTGATTCGTGCACATCCAGTGGCAAGAGCCCTTTCGAGTGATTCGTCATCCCGGATGCCTCCGGATAATTCAACTTTGATATCGAGCTTAGCCACCACTTCAGCAAGGACTTCGTGATTACTACCACGACCAAATGCTGCATCGAGGTCCACTAAATGCAGCCACTCTGCGCCAGAGTTTTGAAAATCAAATGCGGCGTCGATTGGTGCGCCGTAGGTTGTCTCTCGTTCAAGTTCACCTTGGACTAATCGAACAGCTCTACCATCTTTAACGTCGACGGCCGGCAAAAGAATTAACGACATTGCTTTATCCAATTCTCGATAAGTGTTGCGCCAGCATCGCCAGATTTCTCCGGGTGAAATTGCGTGGCGCTCAAAGGACCATTCTCTACCGCAGCGATGAAATGTGATCCATATTCACTCCAACTAACTAACGCTGGCGATAAATTTTCAGTTGGTGCGAGCTCCCAAACTTGAGCGGCAAAGGAGTGCACAAAATAGAAGCGTTCCTTCTCGATTCCCTCAAAAAGTTTTGAGGATGGCGCGCTTTCCACTTCGCTCCATCCCATATGCGGAAGAATCTCAGCTTTTAATTGCTCGACGGTGCCTGGCCATTGGCCTAGACCGCTTCGCTCTTTCCCATGTTCAACACCTTTGGCAAAGAGCACCTGCATTCCTACACATATTCCTAGTACTGGTCGATTGGCGAGCAAACGGGCATCGATTATTGAAGCTGCGCTTACTCGCTCTAAACCATCCATGCATGCGGAAAAGGCGCCAACTCCTGGTATCACAAGACCATCAGCATCTATGCAGGTTTTTTTATCAGAGGTTATCTCTGCGACTAATCCGTGTCGCGCAAAAGCCCGCTGCGCTGATTGAACGTTCCCAAAGCCGTAATCCAAAATCGCTATCAAAGGGTGCCTTTAGTGGAAGGAATTCCAGCGACTCCATCTCGTGAGACTGCGTCGCGAAGAGCGCGTGCAACCGCCTTGAACTGAGCCTCCATAACATGGTGGGCGTTGCGCCCCTCTAGGACCCGAACATGAAGCGCGATGCGCGCCTCAGCGATTAGCGACTCCCAAATGTGACGAGTTAAGGTCGTGTCATAGCTACCAATGAGCTCAACAATCTCAGGTTGTCGATGAATTAAATATGGACGGCCCGAAAGATCTACGGCAGCTTGGACGAGCACCTCATCCAGTGGAACCGTTGCGTCACCAAATCGACGAATGCCTGATTTATCACCAAGCGCTTCGCGGAGCGCTTGACCTAAGGCCAGCGATGTGTCCTCAACGGTATGGTGTGAATCGACTTCAACATCTCCCGTAGTCTTAACAGTCAAATTAAAGCCAGCGTGCTTACCAAGTTGGCTGAGCATGTGATCAAAAAAAGGCACTTGCGTATCAATAGAGATTTCTCCAGTGCCATCTATTTCTAAATCAATATGGACCGATGACTCTTTGGTAGTGCGATCAACCACTGCGCGACGACTCATCATGCCCCTAACTCTCGGAAACTATCGGCAAATTTTACCCTGTGGCAGTATCGTTGAGCGCCTGTTTCAGCGCCGCTATAAAGCGGTCGTTCTCTGCAGGAGTGCCAACGGTAACTCTCAGAAAGTTTGCCAATCCCACATCACGGACCAGAACCCCGCGATCAAGGAGCGCCTGCCACATTGCCTTCGGGTTGGCCGCTGGAAAGAGAAAGAAATTAGCGCCACTTCTTAGAGTCGTGACGCCGAATCGCTCCAGCTCCTTGCTGATTCGGTCCCGCTCTTGGCTGAGCAATTCGACATTGGCTAATAACTCTTGAGAATAAGTCAGTGCTACCAAAGCCAAAGCTTGGGTAGCGCTACTTAAGTGATACGGGAGCCGCACCAGAAGCATCGCGGCAATCACCGATTGATCAGCGACGAGATATCCCACGCGGGCACCTGCAAATGCAAATGCCTTACTCATAGTTCGACAAACGATAACGTTAGGAAAATCTTGGACGAGAGTAACTGCACTGATTTCGTCTGAGAATTCTTGGTAGGCCTCATCGACTACGAGCAACGCACCAAGCTCCGCGCAGCTTTCTGCAAGCGCTCTTATTTCCTGGATGGTTGTAATGGTGCCAGTTGGATTATTTGGACTCGTAAGAAAAACAAGCGCTGGCTTGTTTGCAGCGAGAAAACTTCGAGCCAGATCTACATCAATTGAGTAGTCACCAAGTCGATCAACCGATAGCCACGCCGTACCGGTAGCACGTGCAATGTTCGGGTGCATTGAGTACGAGGGTTCGAACCCAAATGCGCTCCGCTGAGCTCCGCCAAAGGCGAGTAAAATACTTTGAATGATTTCATTACTTCCATTAGCAGGCCAGATATTGTGTTCTGAGAAAGTGGTATCCGAAAGTTGATTAATGTAACGTGCAAGGGCCCGCCTTAATTCAACGGCATCTCGATCGGGATATCGATTGAGCCCTCCGCCAATCTCACTCAAAGCGTTTTCGAGATCCCTCACCAAGGCCTTGCTCGGGCCAAAAGGATTTTCATTGGTATTCAGGCGAGTAGGTACATTTAATTGTGGAGCGCCATAAGGGGTTTGCCCCCGCAGATCCTCACGCAGCGGTAACCAGCTCGGCCAGGAGCCGATGTCATTCGGAAAATTACTCATTGCTCGAACCTAGCTTTGATGGCCTCCCCGTGAGCTGGAAGATCTTCTGCGTCTGCAAGCGTGATCACATCTTGAGCAACTTCTCTCAGCGCAGACTCGGAGTAATTCACTAGATGTAAACCTTTGAGAAAAGTTTGCACAGATAATCCACTTGAATGACATGCGCATCCACCAGTAGGTAAGACGTGATTCGAGCCAGCGGAATAATCACCAAGAGATACTGGAGCGAACGAGCCTATGAATATCGCGCCGCCATTCCGAACTTTTTCAGCAACTTCTTGAGCGGCGCGTGTGTGAATTTGTACGTGCTCTCCAGCATATGCATTGAGGACTTGAAGTCCTTGTTCCACATCTTTTACAAGCACGATTGCCGACTGAATCCCTGAAAGAGCAGTTGCAATCCGATCTCGATGCTTTGTGGCCGCCACCCGCTTACTTAGCTGTTCCTGTACTGACGATGCGAGAGTTCTGCTTGTTGTCACAAGAACTGCTGCTGCAATGGTGTCATGTTCTGCCTGGCTTATTAGGTCAGATGCGACAAAATCAGGGTTTGCAGATTCATCTGCCAAGATAATGATTTCGGTCGGTCCCGCCTCCGAGTCAATTCCAATAATTCCTCTCAATGCGCGTTTTGCAGCTGCAACATAAACATTGCCAGGTCCGGTAACCATGTCGACAGCCTCGCAACCAATGCCATAAGAAAACATCGCAACCGCTTGTGCGCCACCGACCGCGTAGACCTCATCGACACCAAGCAAGGCACACGTTGCCAGGATTGTTGGATGCGGCAAACCGTCGAATTCCTTTTGTGGCGGAGAGGCAACCGCAAGTGATCCTACGCCCGCTATTTGTGCGGGGATTACATTCATCATCACGCTACTTGGATAGACCGCTCGACCCCCGGGTACATATAAACCAACTCGATCAACAGCCACCCATTTCTCACGAACAATCCCACCGGGTATGACGTGCACTGTTTTATCACTGCGAACTTGCTCTTGATGAACGGACCGAATTCGCTCTATCGATTGAACCAGCGCCTGTCGAACCTCGACATCAAGATCTGCCAGAGCTTTGGCAAGCGCCTCAGCAGGGACGCGAAGTGATTTTGGACGAATACCATCAAAGCGCTCACCCAATTCTTGCAACACTTCGACTCCCCCGGTGCGCACACGCTCAATGATTAACTGCACATCTTTCATCGCACCTGCGACATCTAGTGTTGCGCGCGGAATGAGCGCGCGAATCTCATCCCGAGTACTCAATGGAGTAAGCGTTGAACTCAGGTCGATTTCTCTAATAAGAGGGGAATTCACTACCTCATTCTACTCAACAGCAAGGCGATATGACGGGCAATAATGAGCCGTTCACGCTAGACAGTTAGGGCCAAGAAGCGCCTTGAGGTCAGCGCTCAAACTGGCTGTAGCGCTGACTTTCAACCCTTCGTCAATAGTAAGCAAGGTATTTTCGGTAGCACTCTCTAGACGCAAATGAACATCAGTCGTGCCCGGGTGAGAGCGAAGTACTTCTTTCATTCGCTCAACCACAGGAGGTGTGCAGCGCGCTAACGGTAGCGTGATTACGAGCGGACCTTTGCGCTCTTGTTGTAAGTCAGGAAGGTTCATTTCCATCAAAATGAATTTGGGAGTCTCTTCTCGGCGATCGACTCTTCCTTTTACCAACACAATCACATCTTCACCCATCAAAGTTGCATACTGATTGTAAGTATTAGAAAAAGCCATCACTTCAAGAGCTCCGGTCAGATCTTCAAGGGTGATAATCGCCCACGCGGCACCTTGGCGAGTTACCTTTCGTTGAATGCCAGTAATCAACCCCGCGATTGTGACTATTTCGTCATTGTGAGAGGCGCTTGACTCATCACCCGAGATTGCACTGATCGGTTTATCTGAGAGTGAAGCTAAGAGCGATTCCACACCAAGAAGTGGGTGATCAGAAACGTACAATCCCAACATTTCTCGCTCATGTGCGAGCAAGGTTCGCTTGTCCCACTCATCGACCGGATAGTCCAAATCCATTTGCGCGACTTGATTCTCATTAGCAGCACCGAAAAGGTCGAACTGACCAATTGCCTCTGCGCGCTTTGTTTCGGAAATACTGTCGAGAGCTTCAAGATAGATTGACATCAATCCGCGACGAGAATGGCCGAGCGAATCAAAAGCTCCTCCCTTGATAAGTGACTCCAGGGTTTTCTTATTACATACCTGTCCATCAACTTTCGCTAAGAAATCTCCAAATGATGTGAATGCGACCTTACTCTCCCGTGCTTTCTTAATGAGTTCAACAGCGCCCTCGCCAACATTTCTGATCGCAGCAAGACCAAATCGTATGTCTTGCCCTCGAGGCGTGTAATCAGATTCAGATTCATTGACATCTGGTGGCAAAACCCTTATTCCCATGCGACGACATTCGCTCAAGTAAAGAGCGCTCTTATCTTTATCATCACGAACGCTCGTCAAAAGTGCCGCCATATATTCTGTTGGATAATTAGCTTTTAGATAAGCAGTCCAGTAAGAGACCATTCCGTAACCAGCGCTGTGGGCGCGATTAAATGCATAATCGGAAAAAGGAACAAGAATCTCCCACAACATCGAAATTGCATTATCGGAGTAACCCCGCTCTCGCATTCCTGCCTGGAACGGGATGTACTCCTTATCGAGAATGTCCTTCTTCTTCTTTCCCATCGCTCGACGCAAGAGATCGGCGCCTCCGAGTGAGAAGCCGGCTAATTTCTGAGCAATCGCCATGACTTGCTCTTGATAAACAATTAGCCCATAAGTGTCTCCAAGAATTTCCGCTAAGGGTTCGGCTAATTCACGATGAATTGGGATGACTGGTTTTCGGCCATTCTTGCGATCTGCGTAATCATTGTGCGCATTAGCGCCCATTGGACCAGGACGGTAGAGCGCGATGACGGCTGAGATATCCTCAAACGAATCGGGTGCGAGTGAACGCAAAAGCGAGCGCATCGGTCCGCCATCAAGTTGGAATACTCCAAGAGTCTCACCACGCGAGAGCAGTTCATATGTCTTTTTATCATCTAGGGCTAGATCTTCGAGAGCAAAAACCGTTCCTTGATTACTCTTAATGTTCGCAAGACAATCATCGAGAACAGTAAGGTTTCGTAAGCCGAGAAAGTCCATCTTTAATAAGCCAAGAGCTTCACAAGCGCCCATATCGAATTGCGTGATGATTGAACCGTCTGCCTCTCGACGCTGGATAGGTATCACATCTAGGAGCGGCTCTTTGCTGAGAATGACACCTGCGGCATGAACACCCCATTGACGTTTCAAACCTTCAAGGCCGCGTGCAGTTTCAATGACTCGCTTAGCATCGCTATCGCTGTCGTACAGCGCCCGCACCTCACCTGCTTCTACATATCGCTCATCATCAGGATTGAAGATTCCAGCAAGCGAGATGTCTTTACCCATTACAGAAGGCGGGAGCGATTTATTTATCTTCTCCCCGACAATATATGGAAGGCCAAGAACACGAGTAGCATCTTTTACCGCTTGTTTAGCTTTGATTGTTCCGTAAGTGATGATTTGTGCAACGCGCTCTTCCCCATAACGTGAAGTGGCGTACTGAATCATCTCCCCGCGATGACGCTCATCGAAATCCAGATCGATATCAGGCATCGAAATTCGCTCGGGGTTGAGAAAGCGCTCAAAAAGTAAGCCGTGTTTGATGGGATCTAACCCGGTGATGCCTAAGGCAAAAGAGACTACAGCTCCCGCAGCTGACCCTCGTCCAGGTCCAACTCGGATCCCCTGTTTTCGCGCGTAATTAACCA
>VFQT010003635.1_pt1 | contig 13840 bp, 12 predicted proteins | sample 3512381 | NCBI WGS metagenome assembly VFQT01 (sample SAMN10412376, study PRJNA504923) | tailings metagenome | isolation source: Relicate 2 Philex TSF3 active mining site | place: Philippines: Tuba, Benguet | collected 2017-08-29 | reverse complement strand
AAATGGCGGCCTTCGCGCAGTTCGGCTCGGACCTCGACGCCTCGACCCAGAAGCTGCTGAATCGCGGTGCGCGGTTGACCGAGCTGCTCAAGCAGGCCCAGTTCAGCCCGCTGCCCTTCGAGGAGCAGACCGTGTCGATCTTCGCCGGCACCCAGGGCTATCTCGACGGCATTCCCACCGACCGCGTCACCGAATACGAAACCGAGATGCTGAGCTGGATGCGCTCGGAGCACGCCGACGTGCTCAAGGCGATCCGCGACAGCAAGGCCTTGGGCGACGAGCCCAAGGCCAAGCTCAGGGCCGCGCTCGATACGTTCGCAAAGCAGTTCGCGTAAAAGAGTTCAAATAAGAAACTGATCGTCATTCCCGCCAAGGCGGGGATGACGAAAGTGGAGATTTTAGAGTGGCGTCGCTCAAGGAACTCAAGGGCCGCATCAACTCGGTCAAGTCGACCCAGAAGATCACCAAGGCCAAGCAGATGGTCGCCGCCGCGAAGCTGCGTAAGGCGCAGGCTGCGGCCGAAGCCGCGCGCCCTTATGCCGCGCGGCTGGCCGAGGTCATGGCCAGTCTCGCCAGCAAGGTGACGGTCAGCGAAAACTCGCCGCGCCTGCTTGCCGGGACCGGCAGCGATCAGGTCCACCTGCTGGTCGTCGCCAACTCGGACAAGGGCTTGGCCGGCGCATTCAACTCGAACATCGTCAAGGCCGCGCTGATCAAGGCGCGCGATCTGGAAGCGGCGGGCAAGACCGTACTGTTCTACTTGGTCGGCAAGAAGGGGCGCGCGGTGATCCGCCGCAATTATCCTAAAGCCGTGCTGCAGATGTTCGACACCACCGACGTGCGCGAACCCGGCTTTACCGAGGCCGAGCGGGTCGCCGACGAACTGGTCGCGCTTTACGAGGCGGGCAAGTTCGACGTCGCGCACCTGTTCTTCTCCACGTTCAAGAACGCGCTGACCCAGGAGCCTACCGAACAGCAGATTATCCCGGTGCCCGCGCCCAAGACGGCGGCGGCTTCGGCATCGGCCGGCGCGATCGTCGAGTACGAGCCGGACGAGGAGGAGATCCTCGCGGCACTGCTTCCGCGTTACCTGCGTACGCAGCTGTTCGGCGCGCTGCTGGAGAACAACGCCTCCGAACAGGGCGCTTCGATGACGGCGATGGACAACGCCACGCGCAACGCCGGCGAGCTGATCAACACGCTGACCATCCAATACAACCGCAGCCGCCAGGCCGCGATCACCACCGAACTCATCGAGATCATTGCTGGCGCGGAAGCGCTCTAAGCAACCACCATATAGCGGGCGCCCGAGCGCTCTAAGTTGAAGGCAAGGAACGAGAAATGGCAACCGCACCCGTCCTGAACCAACCCACCGCAGGCAAGATCAGCCAGGTCATCGGCGCCGTCGTCGACGTGACCTTCGAAGGCGAGCTGCCGGCGATCCTCACCGCGCTGGAAACCGACAACAACGGCAACCGCCTGGTGCTCGAAGTCGCCCAGCACCTCGGCGAGAACACCGTCCGCACCATCGCCATGGATGCCACTGACGGTCTGACCCGCGGTCAGTCGGTCAAGAGCACCGGCGCGCAGATCTCGGTGCCGGTCGGCCCGAAGACGCTCGGCCGCATCCTCAACGTCATCGGCGAGCCGATCGACGAGCGCGGCCCGGTCAACAGCGACATGTTCGCTCCGATCCACGCCAAGGCTCCCGAGTTCGTCGACCAGTCGACCGAAGCGGCGATCCTGGTCACCGGCATCAAGGTCATCGACCTGATCGCGCCTTATGCGCGTGGCGGCAAGATCGGGCTGTTCGGCGGCGCCGGCGTGGGCAAGACCGTGCTCATCCAGGAGCTGATCAACAACATCGCCAAGGGCCATGGCGGCGTGTCCGTGTTCGCCGGCGTCGGCGAGCGCACCCGCGAGGGTAACGACCTCTACCACGAGTTCCTCGACGCCGGCGTCATCGCCAAGGACGCCGATGGCAACGCCACGTCGGAGGGCTCGAAGGTCGCGCTCGTGTTCGGCCAGATGAACGAGCCCCCGGGCGCCCGCGCCCGCGTCGCGCTCTCGGGCCTGACCATGGCCGAGTACTTCCGCGACCAGGAAGGCCAGGACGTGCTGTTCTTCGTCGACAACATCTTCCGCTTCACCCAGGCGGGTTCGGAAGTTTCGGCGCTGCTCGGCCGCATCCCCTCGGCCGTGGGCTATCAGCCGACGCTGGCGACCGACATGGGCGCACTGCAGGAGCGCATCACCTCGACCACCAAGGGTTCGATCACCTCGGTGCAGGCGATCTACGTGCCCGCCGACGACTTGACCGACCCCGCGCCGGCCGCCTCATTCGCCCACTTGGACGCGACGACCACGCTGAACCGCGCGATCTCGGAGCTGGGCATCTACCCGGCGGTCGATCCTCTCGACTCGACCAGCCGCGTGCTGACCCCGGCCGTCGTCGGCCAAGAGCACTACGACACTTCGCGCCGCGTCCAGGAGACGCTGCAGAAATACAAGTCACTGCAGGACATCATCGCCATCCTGGGCATGGACGAGCTTTCCGAAGAGGATAAGCTCACCGTCGCCCGCGCCCGCAAGATCCAGAAGTTCCTCAGCCAGCCGTTCCACGTGGCCGAGGTCTTCACCGGCATCCCGGGCAAGTTCGTCCAGGTCGAAGACACCGTGAAGTCGTTCAAGGCCGTCGTCGATGGCGAGTACGACCACCTCCCCGAAGCCGCGTTCTACATGGTCGGCGGCATCGACGAAGCGGTCGAGAAGGCGAAGAAGCTGGCCGAAGAGGCGTAAGCCGTTTCCCTCCCGCTTGCGGGAGGGGTCAGGGGAAGGGCCTGTCGGGCGAAACCTTCTCCTTTAGTCCACAAGCCCTCCCCCGGCCCCTCCCGCGTGCGGGAGGGGAGAGGAAAACAGACATGCCCCTGCACTTCGAACTCGTCACTCCCGCCAAGCTCGTCCGCAGCGAGGACGTCCACATGGTCGTCGTGCCCGGCTCCGAGGGCGAGTTCGGCGTGCTGGAAGGCCACGCGCCGTTCATGTCGACGATCCGCGACGGCGCGATCAAGGTCTACCGCACCGAGGGCGCCGCGCCAGAGGAAATCCAGATCCAGGGTGGCTTCGCCGAAGTCGGCGCCAACGGGCTGACCGTGCTGGCCGAACACGTCGAGGGCTGACTGCGCCGCAGGTGCGCGCGGAAGGAACTCTAGCGCCGCCGCTTCGCTGTGCGCGCGTGAAAATCCGGCGCCTTTCCTTCGATCCACCGCAGAAACGTAGCGATCTCCGGGCGCCCGCGCAGCGCATCGGCGCTGGAGCCTGCCTTAACCAATTCGGCATTGCTTACATTGGCGTGGATAGTCCGGTGGCAGATCGGGTGGACCGGCACGGTTTCACGCCCGCCCCTGCTATTGGGCAGCGGGTGATGCCGCTCGATCCGCCGTCCCAGCGGCCGCGCGCAGAGCCAGCACGCATGCGCCCCGCCATCCTGATGCTAGCGTCCATCCATTAGTAAGTTATCAAAGTTTCAACCTTATCGTTCAATCAACAAGGGGCTCGGGCAAGTCCATTTCAGACCCGAAGTTGAGGTTGAACGAACGATGAGCGCATTCGGCCGACGCAATGGCATTGGCGGCATGGCGCCGGGCGCGCGCCCGGCTTTCGGCGTCGCCCGGCCGATGAAGGGCGGCCCCGATGCCCCGGCCGGCGAGCAGTTTCCTCCGATCCCCGCCGCAGAACCCTCGCGGGCGCCTGAAAGCAAAGGCGACGCCATGTCGCGGCTGTCCGACCGCGCGAATGCCCTGGCGGAGCCGAACACGTACGAACATCAGGGGTTCGAGGCCTCCGTCCACAAGATCAAGGAGCAGGTGCTGCCGCGCCTGCTGGAGCGCGTCGATCCCGAAGCTGCCGCCACCCTGACCAAGGACGAGCTGTCCGAAGAGTTCCGCCCGATCATCATGGAAGTGCTGGCGGAGCTGAAGGTCACCTTCAACCGCCGCGAGCAGTTCGCGCTGGAAAAGGTGCTGATCGACGAACTGCTGGGCTTCGGCCCGCTCGAAGAGCTGCTGAACGATCCCGACGTCTCGGACATCATGGTTAACGGACCGGACCAGACCTACATCGAAAAGAAGGGGCGGCTGCAGCTCGCGCCGATCCGCTTCCGCGACGAGTCGCACCTGTTCCAGATCGCCCAGCGCATCGTCAACCAAGTGGGCCGCCGCGTCGACCAGACAACGCCGCTGGCCGACGCGCGCCTTAAGGACGGCAGCCGCGTCAACGTCATCGTGCCGCCGCTCTCGCTGCGCGGCACCGCCATCTCGATCCGTAAGTTCTCCGAGAAGCCGATCACGATCGACATGCTCCAGGGCTTCGGCTCGATGAGCGAAAAGATGGCAACGGCACTGAAGATCGCCGGCGCCTGTCGCATGAACATCGTCATTTCGGGCGGCACCGGCTCGGGCAAGACGACGATGCTCAACGCCCTGTCCAAGATGATCGATCCGGGCGAGCGTGTGCTGACGATCGAGGACGCTGCCGAGCTTCGCCTGCAGCAGCCACACTGGCTGCCGCTCGAAACCCGCCCGCCGAACCTGGAAGGCCAGGGCGCGATCACCATCGGGGACCTCGTCAAGAACGCGCTGCGTATGCGCCCGGACCGGATCATCCTGGGCGAAATCCGCGGCGCCGAGGCGTTCGACCTGCTCGCGGCGATGAACACCGGTCACGACGGATCGATGTGTACGCTTCACGCCAACAGCCCGCGCGAGTGCCTGGGCCGTATGGAAAACATGATCCTGATGGGCGACATCAAGATCCCGAAGGAGGCGATCAGCCGCCAGATCGCGGAATCGGTGGACCTCATCGTCCAAGTGAAGCGCCTTCGCGACGGCTCGCGCCGCACCACCAACATCACCGAAGTGATCGGGATGGAAGGCGATGTGATCGTGACCCAGGAGCTCTTCAAGTTCGAGTATCTGGACGAGAGCGAGGACGGCAAGATCATCGGCGAGTTCCGCAGCTCTGGCCTGCGCCCCTACACGCTGGAAAAGGCGCGACAGTTCGGCTTCGATCAGGCCTATCTGGAAGCATGCCTTTGAGCTTGGCCTGACATCCCGTCGCGCTTACGCCATTGCGGCACCGGCAGCCCTTGCCTGGAGCGCGCGCCGGACTAAAGCCCGACCATGCGTTCCGCCCGCCACCCTCTGTTCGCGCTCGCCCTGAGGGTCGGATCGGCGCTGGTCTTCTCGACCATGTTCATGCTGATGAAGTATGCCGGCGAGCAGGGCGCTGCCATACCCGAAATCATGTTCTGGCGTCAGGCGGTCAACCTGCCGTTTATTCTGCTTTTCCTTTGGCTGAGCGGCCGCCTTCATCTTCTGAAGACCAGCCGGTTGTCCTCGCACGGTCGCCGGGCGGCGCTGGGCATGTTCAATATGATCTTCGTGGTCGGGTCGACCATCCTGCTCCCGCTCGCCGTGGCCAGTTCGCTGGGTTTCACCGCGCCGCTGTTCGCGGTGCTGATTACCGCCGTGGTGCTGCGCGAGCACGTAGGGCCGTGGCGGTGGACCGCCGTGCTGCTGGGGCTCGCCGGCGTTATCATCATCCTGCAGCCGGGCGGCGACGTGGTGGCGCCGCTAGGCGCGGCTATGGGGCTGACGGCGGCGTTCTTTTCGACGATCGTCAATTTCCAGATCCGCGACCTCGGCCGCACCGAGTCACCCCTGGCGATCGCCTTTTACTTCTCCGCGTTCGGAACCGTGCTGGCGGGGTTGGCGCTGCCGTTTTTCATCATGCCTCACGAGCCGTTGGTATGGCTGGTGCTGATCTGCATCGGAATCCTGGGTTTTTCCGGTCAGATGCTGATGGCGGCATCGCTCAAGCACGGGCAGGTCGCGACGGTCATGATCATGGATTACGTTTCCCTGCTGGGCGCCACTTTCTACGGCTGGCTGATATGGGACGCGCTGCCGCCCGCATCGACCTGGCTGGGCGCGCCGCTGATCGTGGGGGCCGGCGCGGTAGTGGCCTGGCGCGAGCATCGGCTGGGACGCGAACGCGCCAACAGCGCCGATGCCCGGCCTGAGCTTGCCGCTTGAACGATCTGACTTGGAACCTGACCGGGAACGCCGCGTTTAGCGTGTCGAGCAGGCCGCGCCATCGCTGGCCTGCGTGAAAAAGGACATCATCATGGTCAAGAAGATCGTACTCGCCCTCGTCGCCGGCAGCATCGCTCTGAGCGCGTCCGCCTGCAACACCGTCCGCGGTGCCGGGGATGACCTCAATTCGGCGGCCGACACGGTCGACAAGGAAATCTGATCCTACGCCGGTCTGGCGCGCGGGGTCAGTCCTCGCGCCAGACCAACACCGGCTTGCGCGCCGCCAATGTCTCGTCGAGACGGCGGCGCGGAGCCATATGCGGCGCGGACTTGAGCGATTCGTCGCCCGCAGCCGCCCTTCCAGCGAGGCTGCGAAGGCTGGTGATCAGGCGATCGAGCCCGGCCTTGCTCTCGGTTTCGGTAGGCTCGACCAGCATCGCCCCGTGCACCACAAGCGGGAAATAGACGGTCATCGGGTGGAAGCCCTCGTCGATCATCCCCTTGGCTATGTCGAGGGTTGTGAAGCCTTCGGGGAGGCCGCTGTCGCTGAACAGTGCTTCGTGCATACATGGGCCACCCGCGAACGGCGCTTCGAGGACGTCCTCCAGGCTGCGCAGCACGTAGTTGGCGTTGAGCACGGCATCTTCCGCCACTTGCCGCAGGCCATCCGCACCGTGGCTGAGAATGTACGTCAGCGCGCGGGTGAACATTCCCATCTGGCCGTGGAAGGCGGCCATTCGGCCGAACGATTGGCCGTGCCCGAATGCCTCGACGCTTTCCTCCTCGACGAGGTGGATCACTCCGTCAGCGGTGCGCGCGGTGAAGGGAAGTGGGCCGAACGGCGATAGCGCCGCCGACAGCACCACCGGCCCGGAACCGGGACCGCCGCCTCCATGCGGCGTAGAGAAGGTCTTGTGCAGATTGATGTGCATCGCATCGATGCCGAGATCGCCGGGGCGCACCCTGCCAACGATGGCGTTGAAGTTCGCCCCGTCGCAATAGACGTAGCCGCCTGCCGCGTGAACGGCGTCGGAAATCGCCTTCATGTCACGCTCGAAAAGCCCGCAGGTGTTCGGATTGGTGATCATCACGCCTGCGACGTTCGGGCCGAGCTTGGCCTTGAGCGCGTCCAGGTCGACCCTGCCATCGGCGGTCGCCGGAATGCTTTCGACCCGATAGCCGGCGAACGCGGCGGTGGCGGGATTTGTCCCGTGTGCGCTCTCCGGCACGAGGATGACGTCGCGCGCCTCGCCCGCGGCATCATGCGCCGCGCGGATGCAGAGCAGCCCGCACAGCTCACCATGCGCGCCCGCCTTGGGGGTCATGGCGACGCCATGCATCCCGGTCAGGGCGATGAGCCACTCGGCGAGTTGCTGGATGACCTCGATCGCGCCGGGCACGGTCTGCTGCGGCTGGAGCGGGTGGACGTCGGCAAATCCGGGAAGCCGCGCGACCTTCTCATTCAGGCGCGGATTGTGCTTCATCGTGCACGAGCCGAGCGGAAACGGCCCCAGGTCGATCGCATAATTCTGCCGTGAGAGCCGCGTGTAGTGACGCACCGTCTCTGGCTCGGTCAGCCCCGGAAGGGCAGGCGGCGCCTTACGCAGGAAGCGGGCGATCGCGGGCGAGGCAGGCTCCTCGGCCTCCCCGAAGTCGACTCCGCACTTGCCCGGCGCGCCGAGTTCGAAGATCAGCGGCTCTTCGAGCATGAGCGCACGGTCGCCGCTTGCCGTCACCGGAGCGGCGCTTTCCGCCAGGCCCATTTCCGGCCGCCACCCCGACTGGTTGGGCGCGTTCATGCCACTTCTCCTTGCAGGATATCTTCCAGCGCGGCGGCAAGCGCCTCGATGTCCTCGCTGGTAACCGTTTCCGTGGCCGCCACGAGCAAGCCGCGATGCAGTTCCGGCTGGCCCGGATAGAGCCGCCCCAGCGACACCCCGCCGAGCACCTGCCGGTCGGCCAGCTTCCTCACCACTTCGCGCGCGTCGGTGGGAAGTACGACCGTGAACTCGTTGAAGTATGCGTCGCCCAGAAGCGTGACGCCCGGCACCTTCGCCAGCCGGGCGGCCAAAGCTTGTGCGCGGGCGTGGTTGACGGCCGCCAGCTTCTGCAGGCCTTCTCCGCCAAGAAGCGTCATGTGAATACTGAAAGCCAGCGCACAAAGACCTGAATTCGTGCAGATATTACTCGTCGCCTTTTCCCTGCGGATATGCTGCTCGCGGGTGGAAAGCGTCAGCACGAAGCCGCGCCGCCTTTCGGCATCGACGGTCTGGCCGCAAAGCCGTCCCGGCATCTGCCGCACGAACTTCTCGCGGCAGCCGAACAGCCCCAGGTAAGGACCGCCGAAGTTCAGGCCCACGCCCAGCGCCTGCCCCTCCCCGACGACTATGTCGGCGCCGAGATGGCCCGGCGCCTCCAGCAGCCCCAGCGCCACCGGCTCGGTGACGACCACAATCAGCAGCGCCCCCTTGGCCTGCGCCGCCGCCGCGATCACCGCGAGATCGGGAATGCGACCGAGCACATCGGGATACTGCACCACCACGCAGGCGGTCGCGTCATCAAGGGCGTCCACCAGCTTGCCGTCATCGGGCTCGGCCTCGAGGCAAGGCTCCAAGGCCGCGATCTCGTCGCCGGTGAACCGCGCCATCGTCTCCACCGTGGCAACATAGTGCGGGTGCAGGCCGCCCGAGAGCACCGCCCGTTTGCGGCGGGTGATCCGCCCCGCCATGGCGATTGCCTCCCAGCAGGCGGTAGAGCCGTCGTACATCGAGGAATTGGCAACGTCGGTGCCGAGCAGCCGGGCGACCTGGGTCTGGAACTCGAACAGCACCTGCAGCGTGCCCTGCGCGATTTCCGGCTGATAGGGCGTGTAGGCGGTCAGAAACTCGCCGCGCTGGATCAGGTGATCGACCGACGCCGGGATGTGGTGGCGGTAAGCCCCCGCCCCGATGAAGAACGGAGCGCTCCCGGCGTTCAGGTTCTTCGCCGCCAGCGCGCTCATATGGCGATCAACGGCCAGTTCGCTGGCGTGGAGAGGCAGGCCCGCGATCGGGCCGTCCAGACGCGCTTCGGCGGGAACGTCGGCGAACAGATCGTCCACCGATCCGGCGCCGATCACGCCGAGCATTTCGGCGCGGTCCGCCGGGGTCAGGGGTAAATAACGCATGATCGCTCCGGTGCGGCGCTCAAAGGCCGGCCACGTAGTCCTTGTAATCGGCTTCGCTCATCAGGCCGTCGAGCTCCGAAGGGTCGGAAAGCTTGACGCGGAAAAGCCAGCCGCCCAGTTCCGGGTCGGTGTTGACCAGTTCGGGCTGGTCGTTCAGCGTCTCGTTGATCTCGGTCACCGTGCCGCTGACGGGCGTGTAGACGTCCGACGCGGCCTTGACCGAATCCACCACCGAAACCGCATCGCCCTTGCCGATGGTCTGTCCGTCGATCGGCAGTTCGACGAATGTGATGTCGCCGAGCTGCCCCTGCGCGTAGTCGGTGATGCCAACGGTTCCGGTCGCGCCTTCGACGTCGATCCACTCGTGATCATTGGAAAAATAGCGAGTCATGGAAGGCTCCTCAGCGGTGATATCGGTGGGGGACGAAAGGCAGCGGGACGACGGTGGCCGACGAACGCCGCCCACGGTTGTCAAGTTCCAGCGCGGTGCCGGGCGCGGCATGCGCCGCATCGATGTAAGCCATGGCGATCGGCCGCTGAAGGCTGGGCGAGAACCCGCCCGACGTGACGTCGCCAACGGGCTTGCCCCCAAACAGCACGGCCGCCCCCTCGCGCGCCGCCATGCGCCCTTCGAGCGCGAGACCGACCCGCACACGCGGCGCGCCGCCGGCGAGCAGGGCGAGAATCCGCTCGGCGCCAGGGAAGCCGCCCTGTTCGCGCCGGCGTTTGGAAATGGCGAACGTCAGCCCGGCGCTGACCGGATCGGTCTCTTCGGTCAGGTCGTGCCCGTACAGCGGCAGGCCCGCCTCCAGCCGCAGTGAATCGCGCGCGCCCAGCCCGATCGGCCGGACTTCGGGCTGCGCGACGAGGGCATCGGCGAGCGCCACGGCGTGGTCGTCGTGCACCGAAATTTCGAAGCCGTCCTCGCCGGTGTAGCCCGAGCGGCTGACGCCGAGCCGGACTCCGTTCCAGTCGTAGATTTCGGCCTGCATGAACTTGAGCGCGGACAGCGGCGCGCCATCCGTTTCCATCGGAAACAGCCCCAGCCGCGACAGCGCGTCCGCCGCCTTTGGCCCCTGCAAAGCGAGCAGCGCCTGATCCTCGAAAAAGGAGAGCGCGATCTCATCCGGAAGGCGCTCACGCAAGTGGCCGATGTCGTCCCACTTGGTGGCGCCGTTCACCACCAGACCAAAGTCCTCGCCGGTGTTGAGCACCATCAGGTCGTCAAGGATGCCGCCCTCTTCGTTCAGCAGCAGCGAATAGCGCAGGCGCCCTGGCTTCAACGAGGATATGTCACCGGGGGTCAGCGCTTCGATCGCCTGAGCCGCCCCTTCGCCCGATATGCCCAGCTGGCCCATGTGGCTGACGTCGAAAAGGCCCGCGTTCTCCCGCGTCCACAAGTGTTCGGCGATGATGCCTTCGTACTGAACCGGCATGGCATAGCCGGCGAACGGAACCATCCGCGCGCCTTGGGCGCGATGCCAGGCGTCGAGCGGCAGCGTCAGCGGCTCAGTTGGGGCGTCGATATCATCGATTTCGCTCACGGCAAAGCTCCGCACAGGTTGGCACACCACACAGGTGCCCCCTCTGTCACGGAAGCCTGAGAGCTTTCCCCACGAGTCAGACCCGGGGTTACCCCTTCGGCGGCCACTCACCCCAGGGCGGGTGGCACTTTCCAGAGCGTCGCTATCGACCCACGCGGTCCTTGTTGCCTGAGAGATTCCGGGGCGGTTGCTCCTTCGGCGCCCTGCGATCCTTGCGAATCACCGGGGCTCTCCCGCGCGGTCAGCGACGACGCACAGATGACGCGGCGCAGCATGCAAGTCAACCGCTGCTCAGACGTTGCGCAGTCCTTCGGGTACGCGCCCGGATATCTCGCTGTAGCGTGAGATGGCGAAGCGGTCGGTCATGCCGGCGACGTAATCAGCGATGTGCCGGCTGCGCGCGGGCTCGTCGGCGGGCATCCGGCTGGCCCAGTCGCGTTCCATCAGTTCCGGCCGTTCCGAGTAGGCGGCGAACAGATCGGCTATCACCGCGCGCCCGCGCTCGGCAGTGCCGAGCTGCTCGGGATGGTAATAGAGCTTATCGTACATGAACTTCTTGAAGCCGCGCTCGCTGGCCGCCATTGCCGGCGAGAAGGCGCAGGTCGCCCTGCCTGCCTCGCGCACGTCGGCGGGATCGGTCATCCCCCTCACCCGCTCGCGCGTCTCCTGCAAAACGTCGTTAACCATCGCGCCGATCTGGCTGCGAACCAGCTCGCGCAGCTGGCGATCGCGCGGAGCCGAGGGGAAACGCCGCTCCACCGCGCGCCACTGCTCGAGCACGAAATCGTGCGCCAGCAGTTCGTCCAGATCCAGGAAGCCGGCTCGCAGGCCATCGTCGATGTCGTGGTTGTCATAGGCGATGTCGTCGGAGATCGCGGCGACTTGCGCTTCCAGCGACGGCCAGGTTGCCAGGTCGAGCGGCCAGGCGGCATCGAGCTCCGCCAGCGCCCAGCCCGGTTCTGTCACCGGCCCGTTGTGCTTGGCGAGGCCTTCCAGCATCTCCCAAGTCAGGTTCAGCCCGTCGTGGTCGCAGTAGGGCGATTCCAGGCGCATCAGCGTGCGCAGGCACTGCGCGTTGTGATCGAACCCGCCTGCACCTTGCATCGCCGCGTCCAGCGCCTCCTCGCCGGCGTGGCCGAAGGGGGGATGGCCGATGTCGTGCGCCAGCGCGAGCGCTTCGGTGAGGTCTTCGTCCAGGCCCAGCGCGCGGGCGATCACGCGAGCGATCTGCGCGACTTCCAGGCTATGGGTCAGCCGGACGCGGAAGTGATCGCCGTCAGGTGCGATGAACACCTGCGTCTTGTAACGCAGACGGCGAAACGCGATCGAATGGATGATCCGGTCCCGGTCGCGCTGATAGTCGCTGCGCGGACCCCGGGTCAGGTCTCCCTCGGTCGCGAACTCGCGGCCGCGCGACCGTGCCGGGTCCGAGGCATAGTGCGCGCGGTCCATGACGTGTCAGCCCGCGCCCATAATCCACTCGACGGCGGCGTCGGAATGGATGCGCGTGCAGTCGAAAATCGGCAACACGTTGGCGTCGACGTCAACCACCATTTCCAGCTCGGTGCAGCCGAGCACGATGGCCTCGGCGCCGTCCTGCTCCAGATGGGTGATGATCGACTTCAGCTCACGCTCGGCCTGGCGGCTCGCCTTGCCCAGCAGCAGCTCTTCGTAGATCACCCGGTCCAGCGTATCCAGAAACGCCATCTCGGGCGGCAGCAGCTCGATGTCGCGGGCGATCAGCTTCTGGCGGTAGAAGCTCTCCACCATCACGTTGCGGGTGCCCAGCAGCGCGGCCTTGCGAACGCCCTTCTTTGCCATCCGCTCGCCCACGCACTCGGCAATGTGCAGCACCGGAACCGAAACCGCCGCCGCAACCCGATCGTGAACCTTGTGCATCGAATTGGCGCCGATGATCACTGCGGTCGCGCCCGCCTGTTCCAGCCGCTTCGCCGAATCCGCGAGCACATCGCTGGCTCGCTGCCAGTCCTCGGCACTGGACAGCCGCACGAGGCTGCTGAAATCCAGGCTCTCGATCAGCAGCGGCGCGCTCGCCTGCCGGCCCGCGCGCGCCTGCACGCCACGGTTGATGTGCTCATAATACGTGCGCGTGGAATACCAGCTCATGCCGCCGATCAGGCCGAGTTTGCGCAACCGAGTGTCCTTTCCGGAAAATCCCCGCTCCGCGCGACGTACCCCACCCAGCGTCAGCCCGCCAGTTCGCAGTTGCGGGAAAATCCCTAGTGCTGGAGCGCCTTGACGATTTCCTCGACCATCTTCTTGGCGTCGGAGAGCAGCATCATCGTCTGGTCCATGTAGAATACGTCGTTATCGACGCCGGCATAGCCTACGCCGCCCATCGACCGCTTGATGAACATGACCGTCTTGGCCTTCTCCACGTCGAACACCGGCATGCCGTAGATCGGCGAACCTTTGTCGGTCTTTGCCGAGGGATTCACGACGTCGTTGGCGCCGATGATGAAGGCCACATCGGTCTGCGCGAATTCGCCGTTGATGTCCTCCAGCTCGAAGACTTCGTCATACGGCACGTTCGCCTCGGCCAGCAGCACGTTCATGTGCCCCGGCATCCGCCCGGCGACCGGGTGGATCGCATATTTGACGCGAACGCCTTCTTTTTTCAGCAGATCGCCCATCTCGCGCAGCACGTGCTGGGCCTGCGCCACCGCCATGCCGTAGCCGGGGATGATGATGACCTGCTCGGACTGCTGGAGCAGGAACGCCGCGTCCTCGGCCGAGCCGCGCTTCCACGGGCGCTCGATCCGCTCGCCCTTGTCTGCCGAGCTTGCGGTCGCACCGAAGCCGCCGGCGATGACCGAAAGGAAGCTGCGGTTCATCGCCCGGCACATGATGTAGCTGAGGATCGCGCCTGACGAGCCGACCAGCGCGCCGGTGATCACCATCGCGGTATTGTGCAGCGTAAAGCCCATCGCCGCCGCCGCCCAGCCGGAATAGCTGTTGAGCATCGACACCACGACCGGCATGTCCGCGCCGCCGATCGGGATGATCAGCAGGAA
>VFQT010003634.1_pt1 | contig 13849 bp, 11 predicted proteins | sample 3512381 | NCBI WGS metagenome assembly VFQT01 (sample SAMN10412376, study PRJNA504923) | tailings metagenome | isolation source: Relicate 2 Philex TSF3 active mining site | place: Philippines: Tuba, Benguet | collected 2017-08-29 | reverse complement strand
CGTTGCCCGGGGTGGCCTCGGGGACGAGGGCCTGGGCATAGAGCGCGTCGAGGCGGACGCCAAAGGCCTTCTCGGGCTGGTCGAAGAAGTCGTAGGAGACCCAGGGCTTGATGTAGAGCGCGTTCGTGACCGTGCCAATGACCTCGCGGAAGAGGATGAGGTCGAGCTGGTAGTCGCGGTCGAACTTGAAGGCCGTGACCTTCGCGTTGGGGGAGCCGTCCTGCTCGGAGAGGGTGTTGCGGTCGAGGACGCCGAAGCCCTCGGCGGAGTCGCCAGACGCGAAGCCCGCGTCGAGGCCGACGGAGAGCTGGCCGTAGTCGTACTGGGACTCGAAGGCCGCGCCGAATTGCTGCAGATCACGGGCGCTGTCGGGGCCGCCGAGCTCGTTGTTGACGTTGTCGATGCCGCCCATGATGGTCACGAGCTCGAGCTCGAGGCGGAGGCCCTGGTAGAAGTCGAAGCGCTGCTCGTAGCGGAACCAGAGGTCGGGGATGAGCGCCCAGGCCTTGCGGGGGACGAGGCCGAGGTTGTCGTACTCGAGGGCGCCGCCGTTGTCGCGCACGGCTTCGAAGCTCGTGTTGTCGAGGTCGAAGTCCTGGCTGCGGTAAACGGCGTAGAGACCCCAGTCGAAGGCGGGCTCGAAGCGCTCGTAGATGTCGGCGCGGCGCTTCTCTTTATCGGCCTCGGACAGCGGGCGCTGGAAGAACGAGAGCACGTATTGGTTGACGTCGTCGGCCGTGCCGAGGTCCTTCGGTTGGCCAAAGGCCTGGGCCGGGTCATCCGAGATGGCGCCCGAGTAGACGTAGTCCCAGGCGGCTGCGACGTAGACGCCGAAGACTTTGAAGAGGACGAGCGCGCGGTCGGTGTAATCGCCAAAGTCATCGTCGACGTCGACCTCGCCGTGCTTCATGTTGCTGTTCGCGAGGATGCCGAGGCCCCAGTTGCTCGCCTGGCGGCCGACGCGCAGGACGAAGGCCGGCTGGAACTCGCCGTAGGCCTCTTTCACGCGGATTCCGTCGCGGAAGCCGTTGGTGCCGTCGGACGGCGGGGCTTGGTTCTGGTTGAAGGCGGCGAGCGGGACGTCGGGGCGGCGAAGGTTGCCGTCGAAGTCGGGGGTCGAGCCAAGGACGAGGTTGTCGAGGATGTCGAAGGTCGCCTTGATGCGGACGTCCTCCATGAGGTGGAGCGTCGGTGAGTAGCGGAGGCGGATGTTCGCGCCCGCGTTGACCTTGGCGTCCTGCGAGGCGACGCGCGCGTCGGTACCGTCGTTGTTGATGGCGTTCTCGGTGAGCGGGGCGGGCAGTCCGGAGGTGCCCGATTTCGCGTCGCCCGGGATGACGGTCGAGAGGTGGCCGTTGTGGAAGAAGTCCGCGCGGAAGCGGAAATAGCCGTGATGCTCGAACCAGGGGAAGCTCGGCTTGCGGGTCGGCTCTTCGTCCTCCCAGTTGCCGCCAAGAGCCGCGTCGCGCTGCGCGTCGAGGAGCTTGTTCATCTCGTCGGCGTTGTCGTCCTTGTCGGGCGCCGTCTTATCTGGTGCCGTGTCGGTCTTTTCGGGCTTGGGGTCGCCTTCTTCCGCGAGGGCAGAGGGACCGAGGGCAAGCACGGTCAGGAGACCTGCGCCGAGGGTGATGAGAGTCTTGAGTGAGCGCATCTGACCTTTTCCCTTCGATGAGCGAGGCCAATAGACTGAATGCCACTAGACCGGCGTGGGAGGCCTGTCAAGCGCGGTTCCGGGGCGGTTGATCGAACCCCAGCGAGAGGCTCGGTGTCGGGCTTGGGCTTCGATAAAAACAGAGAGGCCACCCCCACGGATGGGGATGGCCTCTGCATTTCACGAGCTATCGGTGAAATGGTGACCGATTGGTCACATCATTCCGCCCATGCCGCCCATTCCACCCATGCCGCCCATTCCACCCATGCCGCCGCCAGCCGGAGCCTTGTCCTCGGCCTTGGGCTTCTCGGCGACCATCGCCTCGGTCGTGAGCATGAGCCCAGCGACCGACGCGGCGTTCTGGAGCGCCGTACGGGTGACCTTGGTCTGGTCGATGACGCCAGCGACGACGAGGTCTTCGTACTTGTCGCTGCCCGCGTTGTACCCGAAGTTGGTCTCCTTCGAGTCACGGACGCGCTGGACGACGATCGAGCCCTCAACACCGGCGTTGCCGGCGATCTGGCGAATCGGCTCCTCGAGCGCGCGGCGGATGATGGCGACGCCGAACTGCTCCTCAGACGAAACCTTGACGCCTTCGAGAGCCGCCTGGCAACGAAGGAGCGCCACGCCACCACCGACGACCACGCCCTCTTCCACGGCCGCGCGGGTCGCGTTGAGCGCGTCCTCGACGCGGGCCTTCTTCTCCTTCATTTCGACTTCGGTCGCCGCGCCGACATTGATGACGGCGACGCCACCGACGAGCTTCGCGAGACGCTCCTGAAGCTTCTCGCGGTCGTAGTCGGAGGTGGTCTCCTCGATCTGGACGCGGATCTGAGCGACGCGGTCCTTGATGTCCCGGTCGCCACCCTTACCGCCGACGATGGTCGTGTTGTCCTTGTCGACGGTGATCTTCTCGGCCGAACCGAGGTCCGCGAGCTCGACGTTCTCGAGCTTGAGACCGAGGTCCTCGGAGATGACCTGGCCGCCCGTGAGGATCGCGATGTCCTGGAGCATCGCCTTGCGGCGGTCACCGAAGCCCGGAGCCTTCACGGCGCAGACCTTGAGGGCGCCGCGGAGCTTGTTGACGACGAGGGTCGCGAGAGCCTCGCCCTCGATGTCCTCGGCGATGATGAGCAGCGGGCGGGGGCTGTTGACCACCTTCTCGAGGAGCGGGAGGAGCTCCTTCATGTTGGCGATCTTCTTCTCGTGGATGAGGATGTGGGCGTTGTCGAGGTCCGCCACCATCCCTTCCTGGTCGGTCACGAAGTAGGGCGAGAGGTAGCCGCGGTCGAACTGCATGCCCTCGACGACGTCGAGGGTCGTCTCCATCGACTTCGCCTCCTCGACCGTGATGACGCCTTCCTTGCCGACCTTCTCCATCGCCTGCGCGATGATGTGGCCGATGGTCTCGTCGTTGTTGGCCGAGATGGTGCCGACCTGGGCGATTTCCTTGTGGTTCGCGGTCGGCTTCGACAGGGTCTTGAGGTGGGCCGTGACGGCCGTGACGGCCGTGTCGATGCCGCGCTTGAGATCCATCGGGTTGTGGCCCGCGGCGACCATCTTGACGCCTTCGCGGTAGATCGCCTGAGCGAGGACGGTCGCGGTGGTGGTGCCGTCGCCCGCGCCATCAGAGGTCTTCGAAGCGACCTCCTTCACCATCTGCGCGCCCATGTTCTCGAACTTGTCCTCGAGCTCGACTTCCTTCGCGACGGTCACGCCGTCCTTGGTCACGAGCGGGGCACCGAAGCTCTTCTCGATGATGACGTTGCGACCCTTCGGGCCCATCGTCTCCTTCACGGCGTCGGCGAGGGTGTTGACACCGCGCAGGATTTTGGCGCGTGCGGTCTCGGAGAAAAGGATGTCTTTGGCCATGTTCAGATGTCCTATCTAGGATTGTGAATCGTCAGGTGTAGAGGCGAAATCAGCCGATCACGCCGAGGATGTCGTCCTCGCGCATGATGAGGTGGTCTTCGCCGTTGATCTTCACGTCGGTGCCGCCGTACTTCGAGAAGAGGACGACGTCGCCCTCCTTCACCGTGAGGGGGCGCACTTCGCCGTTGTCGAGGTGGCGTCCCGGGCCAGCCGCGATGACCTTGCCCTTCATGGGCTTTTCCTTGGCGGTATCCGGGATGATGATGCCGCCGCGGGAGACCTGCTCGTCTTCGATGCGCTTCACGATGACGCGATCGTGCAGGGGTCGGACCTTCATGACTTCCTCCGTGGGTGTTCTGATGCTCGGAGCCGCTTCAGGGCTCGCTGCGAGGGTTTTGGCACTCCAATTGGCGGAGTGCCAGAGCGGCGCTAACCTAGACACTCAATCGCGGGAGTCAACCTGCAATCACCTTCCGGGTGGAAAGTCGCGCAAAAACTCAGAAATCATCCGGTTCGGCGCTCGTCGAAGTGGACCTTCTGCCACCAGGTGAGCTGGCGTTTGGCATACTGCCGGTGGGCGGTGGCAAGGCGGGACTCGAGGTCGGCCATGGGGCTCTTGCCGAGCAGCGTGTCTCTCACCTCGCGGTAGCCGAGGGTCTCGAGGCCGGGGCAGTCCGCGCCGTGGCGCGCGAGGAGGCCTGAGACCTCGTCGATGAGTCCCGCGTCGAGCATCCGCTTGGCGCGGTCGGCGATGCGTCGCGCGAGCGTGTCGCGGTCGGGGAAGAGGCCGACCACGCGTGCGCTGTAGCGCGGGGCGGCGCGTTCGTGGGCGCGTTGGAACGAGGAGAGCGGCCTGCCCGTCGCGATGAACACCTCGAGGGCGCGGGTGAGGCGCTGGGGGTCGTTCGGGTGGATGCGGGCGGCGGCGTCCGGGTCGCAGACTGCGAGTTCCCTGTGGAGGGCGGCGGAGCCTTCGGCCTCGAGGCGCGAGAGCAGCGTTGCGCGGATGTCGGGTGGGATGTCGGGGATCTCCGCGAGCCCCTCGAGGAGGGCGCGGACATAGAGCCCCGTGCCGCCGCAGACGATGGGGACGAGGCCCCTCGCGTGAAGGGTCGCGATGGCGGCTTCGGCCCGTTCGAGCCAGAAGCCCGCGCTCGGGCGCTCGGTGGGAGGGAGGACCGAGACGAGGTGGTGGGGAGCCCGCGCGAGCTCGGAAGGGGTGGGTTTGGCCGAGCCGATGTCGAGTTCGGTGTGGATTTGGACCGAATCTGCCGAAATGATCTCGGTGCCAAGGGCCTCTGCCCACTCGAGGGCGAGCGCGGACTTGCCCGAGGCGGTCGGGCCGACGATGACGAGCAGGGGACGGGGACCTACCGGGAGCGAAATCATGTCTCGAAGCGCCTGTCGATCTCGGACGTGGAGAGGCGGATGAACGGGCGACGGCCGTCCTGAGCGCGTTCGGTGAGTGTCAGGGCGAGTTTTACGACCTGCTCGGGGCTCTCGCGGTGGCTCTCGCGGGTCTTTGCGGAGGTCGCGGCGATGGTGCGGAGGATGGTGCCGCGCGGGGCGTCGGGTTCTTTCGAGAGCAGCGACGAGACCGCCTCGAGGAGGCGGACCGGGCTCGCGCCGATGGCGGCGGGCGGGAGGCCGAGGAGCTGGAAGGTCGGGCCGCCGAAGGGTTCGACCCAGAGTCCGAGGCGCTGGAGTTCGTCGACGCGGGCGGCGAGGTGCTGCGCTTCGTGGGGGGCGAGGTCGAGGCGGGCGGGGATGAGGAGGGGCTGCGGTGGCTTCAGGTCGCGCTGCAGGGCGCTCAGCACCGAGAGCTCGTCGGTGACGCGGCGGTCGACGGCGATGAGCCCGAGGTCGTCCTCTGCGAGGATGAGGCCCGCGCGGGTTTCACCGAGGATGCGAAACGGGCGCGGGCTCGGGCGGAGTCCTGAGGGCTCGGGTGCGGGCTCGCGCGGCCTTGGGTCGGGAGGGCGGTGGTCGCGAGCGGGTTCGTGAGGTGTTGGGAGCTCGGCAGAGCGATCGCTCGGAGGGATGACCGACACTGTTCGTGGCAGGGGGAAGCTCGGTGGGCGATTCGGGCGGACGTCGCGGGATGGGGCGCTGAGAGGCCTGAGTGGGCGGTGCAGCGGGTCCTCGTCGCGGTCGGGTGTGAAGAGCGCAGTCGGGCGTTCACCGAATCGGAGGTGGGTCGCGTGGCTGATGTCGGGCTCGTAGGGGCGAACGGGTGACGAGACCCCTTCGGGAGCGTCATCTGACGCGGTCGAGGGCCTGGCTGCCTCAGCCGCGGGTGCGAGCTCGAGCTCGTGGTTGAAGGCTTCGAGGGGGAGGGGCTTCGAGTCGGCCCAGGGGCGCTGCCGCAGCATCATCTGGACCGCGCGGACGACTGCGTCGTGGACGACATCGGGCTGGCGAAAGCGGACCTCGGCCTTGGCGGGGTGGACGTTGACGTCGACATCCTTCGGGTCGAGGTGGATCCAGAGGACGGCCTGGGGGAAGCGGCCTGGGCCGAGCTCGGCGCCAAAGGCGCTGACGAGGGCGTGGTGCAGCACGCGGTCTTTGACGCGGCGGCCGTTGACGAAGCAGGTGAGACCCGACGGGGTCGACTTTGCGCCGCGCGGGCTCGAGACAAAGCCGGTCACGCGGATCGGCGGGCCCGTGATTCCGACTTCGAAGAGCTCGCTCGCAGTGTCCTTGCCGAGGACCTGGACGACGCGCTCTCCGAGGCGGCGAACGGCGGGCAGGTCGAGGGCGGGCGAACGGCCTCCCGTCCCGAGGCGGAAGTGGATGTGCGGGTGGCCGAGCGCGAAGCCGCGGATGAGGTCGACGACGTGCTGGACCTCGGTCGTGTCGGTCTTCAGGAACTTGAGCCGCGCGGGCACGTTCCAGAAGAGGTCGCGTACCTCGATGCGGGTCCCGACAGGGGCTGCGGCGATGCCGAGTACGGCCTTGTTGCCGCCCTCGATGCCGACAGTCGTGGCGACGTCGCTGTCAGCGCGGCGCGTCACGAGGAGGAAGCGCGACACAGACGCGATGGAAGGGAGGGCCTCGCCGCGAAAACCGAGGGTGCCGATGGCCTCGAGGTCGTCGGAGGTCTTGACTTTGCTCGTCGCGTGCCTAAGCACCGCGGTCTCGGCGTCCAAGCGGGCCATGCCAGAGCCGTCGTCGACGATGCGGATGAGGGTTTTGCCTGCGCCCTCGACGTCGACGAGGATACGGCTCGCGCCCGCGTCGATGGCGTTCTCGACGAGCTCTTTCACGACCGAGGCGGGTCGTTCGACGACCTCACCTGCCGCGATCTGGTTCGAGAGCGCTTCGGGGAGGACCCTGACGACCGGGCCGCTGTCGGCGAGCTCGCTCACCCTTTGACGAGCTTGAGATGGGGGCGCTTGCGCTCGCCTGTCGGCGTCGGTGTGCCATCGCGGGGCGCGCCACCCTCGTGAACCTTGAAGAGCGGCGGGGCGGGCGGCTTCTCGTCGACGAGCGCCGCCTCAGCGAGTGCGGGCGGGGCGGGTTCGGGCTCTTCTTCAGCGTCCTCCTCGGGGAGCCTCATCCGGATCGCGAGCTCGGGCGGCAGGGACTCCGGCCAGATTCGACCTTCATGGGCCCGATCGGGCGCGGTCATCGCAAAGACGGCGCTCCAGGGGATGTTGCAGCCGAAGTTCTGCTTGTTGAAGCTCAGCACCGCGTAGACCCCTTCGGCCCCGATGTCGAGGGCGGGCAGGCGGAAGCCGTAGGCGAGGTTCAGGCGGAGGACGGGATCGGACTTGAGCCAGCCAGGCACGATGACCTCGTCTGGGCGAGGGTCGAGGTGGACCATCACGAGCCCCTCATCGAGCATGTCGAGGAGCTTGCGACGCTTTTGAAAGGCCGTGCCGTCATTCATGGCGCGGCACATAGCAAAGGCGGGAGAGCGACGTCCAGCACGAGACGCATGCTTCGTTCACGCGCGCGGGCCGAACGCGATGGCTCCGTAGCCGACGACCGAGCGGCGATCGCCCGCGGTGTCCCCAGAGGTGCGGTAGTCGAGGAGGACCGCGATGTCGCCTCGGGCGCGCTCGAAGGTGGTGAAGGCCTGAAGCCCGACGTGGCCGCAGGCGTCGAGGCCGTCGAGGCGCGCCGTGTCGAGATGGAGGACGTGCTGCAGCGTCGTCTCGTCGTGCGAGCGCGCGAGGTCGTAGGGGTAGAAGTGAGAGAGGTCGGACGAGATGGCGATGAGGTCCTCTGGCGTCGCGATGGCCTCGAGGGCGGCGACGACCTCACGAGGTGGGGCTTGTCCGACGAGGAGGGGGATGATCGGAGTGCGGGGAAAGAGCGCGTGGACAAAGGGGAGCTCGACCTCGAGGCAGTGCTCGGCGTCGTGGGCGTAGGGGACGAAGGCGCCGAGTCCGAGCGATTCGAGGCGGGCGAGCGCGCTGCGGTCGACGGGGACCTCGCCTGTCGGGATGACGAAGGAGGAGAAGTCACCGAGCGCGAGGCCGTAGAAGCCGACGCGGTGGGCGGGCCCGATGAGGACGATGCGGGCGGGTTGGCGATGTCGGGTGGCGCCCCAGGCGCGGCCCGCGGTGGGGCCGGAATAGATGAGGCCCGCGTGAGGCGTGAGGATGCCAGTGACGCGGGAGAGCTCGCGCGGGGGGAGCGCGCCCTCGAGGAAATTGGCGACATCGGTGGCGAGCGCGTCCGCTGAAGCTGCGAACCACTGGCCAGCGAGGGCGGAGGGGCGAGGCGAGCCGCGGGGGATCATGGTGGCCTCCGTGAAGCGTCAACGAAGAGAGAAGAGAGAGGTAGACACCAAGGCGTGCGATGGGAGGGGTCAGCGGAGGTCGACCCTGAGAGTGGTCGTTCCCTGAGGTTCGACCTTGATGTCGAGCTCGCGTTCGAAGCGGCCGTCGGTCGAGCGGAGCTTGAGTTTGTGGGGGCCTGAGCCGAGCTCGTAGGCATACATCGGGGTCTCGAGGCGGGTGTCGAAGCCGTCGATGAAGACCCGCGCCGCGGGGATGGTCTCGATGTTGAGCCAGCCGCGGTCTTTCGCGGGGAAGAAGACGTTGCGGAAGGGGAGGTCGCCCGCATTCGTCATGACGCTCGATTTGACGGCAGAAAAGAGCTGCCGGTAGCGCCGGTCGGGGAGGTTCTCGAGGTCGCGGGCCCGGAAGGTGTGGGTCTTACCGTCGACGAGGAGATCGCAGCGCCAGGTGGGCAGGAAGGGATTGTCTGCTAGGGCGTCGGGCAGCGAAGTCGCAGACGTCACGCGGGCGAGGTCGAAGATCGCGTCGGCTTCAGGGCGGGTCAAGAGACCAAGCGCGTGGAGTCCCTCGTCGAGACCGGGAAGGTTGCGGCGGTGGACAGCGGTTGTCGTTCGGCCACGCCGCGTGATCTCATAGCGGATCGTGTGGTAGGGCGTGGCGGCGGGCCCTTCGAGGGTGAAGCGTACATAGTCGTCGTCGCCTGCGAAGGTGACGAGGAACAGGCAGGACAGGAGCGCGACGTTGCGCAGAACAGCCATGACCGAGACAGTGTCCGAGATGAAAAGGGACCGATGGCGCATGGGGTCGCAACTCCAGGGGCGGGCAGTTCGTTCCCTGCTCGCATGTCTTGCGTGTGTGTCGCTTTTCGGAGGTGCAAGCGCAAGGGCTGAGCCGCTCGCGGGTCAGGTGGCCTGCAATCTGCTCGAGGGGTTGCCAGGCAAGGACCATCCGATTCGCAAGACGCCCGCCTTGAGGAACGCGTTTGCGCTGTATGCGAAGGCGAAACAGGACGCAGCCGCGAACGGGCGGGCCTTCGATACTTTTCTGAAAGTGGTCTCGCAGGCGGAAAAGGACGCAGCGGCGACCTTTGCGCGAAAGGATGCGATGACGGGCAAGGAGAGCTTCAAGCCCGAGCGGGCGCGGCGCTTCCTCGAGGCGTGGGTCTTTGGGCCGAATGCGCCGTTGAGGGTGGGCGACGAGGGCTTCGAGCCGCGGGCCGAGCTCGCGGCGGTGATGGTGCATGCGGCGTGTTTCGCGGGGCGCCGTGAGGAGGGGATCGCGATCGCGCGGCGCTTGACAGGGGGCGAGGCGGGTTCGATCCGTGCTTTTGCAGCGCTGATGCTGCTCGAGGCGGGGCGTTCCGAGGAGGCTCGGGAGATCGGGCTCGAGGGGGTGGGTTTCGTCGGCGCGTTCGTGAAGGCCGAACTCGCGGTGGGCGAGGAGAAGAAAGGGCTCCACCAGAAGGCGCTCGCGCTCGCGGTGACCCCGGATCAGTTCATGGCGCTCGATGCGCAAAGGAAGAGACTCGAATGAGCGAGGCGCTGAGAGCGAATTTTGCGAGTCAGGTCGAAATGTTCGACTTGCGATTCCGGTGCCGTGACTGCGCGCATTTTGCGGTGAAGGCGGGGCGCTGCTCGATGGGGCAGCCGACGAAGCACCTCGTCGAGCCGATACCAGAGGACCTCTGGCCCATCGTCATCTGCAAGTACTGGGAGCTCAGCGAGGATGCCTAGTGTCCTCAGCGAGAACGGCTAGTCCCCTCGTCGAAGAGGGCATCGAGCGCGCTCGTCCTTGGCGGGTCGACGACCATACGGAGACGCGCGATGAGGCGGGTCAAGGTGTCGCGGCCCTCGGGTGAGCGGGCGATTTCGCGCGGGGATTTGCCGTGGAGGCTCGGGTGGGGCGCCTCGGGCCAGGTCTCGAGCCAGTGGTCGAGGCCGCACTCGAAGGCGGTGCGCACGTCGGGGTCGAGAAGCCAGGCGTCGGACTCGCCGCGGGCAAACCAGCCCATGACGGCTTGGTTGAGTTCATACTCGGCGCGCAGGGCGGGAAGGGGAGTGTGGTTGCCGAGGTGGCGGGCGAGTCGGTCGAAGCGCTCGCGGGAGGAGGCCTCGATGTGCAGGCGGTCGTCGCTCATGCGAAGCCAGCCAACGATGCGCTCGTCCTCGCGCCAGAGGTGGACGCCACCCTCGCGGACGAAGGTCGCGTCGCTTTCGGCTGCGAGCATCAGCGTGTTGGCGGTGGAGCCACGGAGCACGGTGCGACAGAGGATGATGGGTTCACCGTCTGCGTTGTAGCGCTGTGCGGGCTCGGCGAGGGTCTCGAGGAGTTGTTCGGCAAAGTCGAGGAGCTCGGGCCCCTGGTTTTTCAGCGCCGCAAGCGGGTCGGGTTCGCCGTCGAGGAGGCGCGAGAGCTCGTCTTCGACCGCGGCACGCATCGAGTTCGGGAGCACCGCGTAGATGGCGTCGACGAGCCCGGGCCTTATGCCGGTGTCGGCCCTGTCCGCTGCATCCGAAGCGGCTTCATCGAGCCGGACGAGGCGGACGAGCGCGAGCTGGCGCGGCAGGAGATCGGTCGCGAGGGTCTGATCGAAAACGCGCAGGCGGTCGCCACGCTGGAGGTCTAGGACGATGAGTTCGTGGGTGCTCGGGTGGGTTTCGAGGACCTCGACGAAGGACACGGTCGAGGAGACGAGGCCTCGTACGATGCTGCGTTCATAATCGTTGAGCTCAGCCTCGGCGAGGAAGCGCGAGCCGATGGTGGGGCTTCCGCCCGAAGGGTCGCGCGCGGTCGACGGCGACTCGGAGGGGTGAGGGGGGAGCGGGAAGTCCCAGAGAAACCAAGGGAAAAAGCGGACGCGCTCGAAGTCGTCCTCGAGGATGTCGGTCTCGGCGGTGGCGACGTCGACATCGACCCCATAGAAGCGATTCACCGCGGCGACGAGGGCGTCGTCAAAGCATGGGTTGGCCGAAAACGACATGCAGCGGCCGACGAGCTTTGGGAGGTGCTGACGCAGGCGCGCCTGCTCCCAGGAGACGACGAGGCCTTTGGGCTCGGGCGCGGCCGGCGCGGGAGGTAGCTCCTCGACTGGCACGAGCGTGGGTTGCGCGGACCCCTGTGGGGACTGGGCGCTCTGCGTGGTCTTGCGATCGCGATCGCCCGGGGTGAGCCTCTCCGACATGGGCCGGCTTCTACGCTCGGGGTTTGGGGGTGTCAACGAAGACCGCCTTTTCGCGCTGGCGTTCGTTCGAGTCAGCGACGAACCCCGATGAGGGTGAGACTCGTGTCCCGGCCTTCCGCCCATCGGGCCTTGTAGTCCATCTCGGAGCCGAGGTCGTAGATCCCGACGCCCTCGGTCGCGAGGCGCGAGATCACCTCGGCCTGCATGCGATTTCCGAGTCCGAGCTCGCGGTAGCGGTCATCGAAGCTGTTCTGGAGACCGCGGAAGGTGTCGCCGAAGACGCCGCCGAAGCAGACCGCGACGTCTTCCGCCCCATCCTTTGCAAAGAGGACGCGCAGGCGATGACCGAGGCCATGCGGGCGTGCGAGGCGTGGCACCATGGCGCCGTAGAAGCGCTTCATGTCGCCCGTGACGAAGCCTGTTCCCTCGAGTCCCTTCCAGCTCCTCGTCTCGACCGCGTGGATACGCTCGTAGAGGGCGGTGGCTTCTTCTGCGGTGAGCGGGGTTTGGCTGTCGATCCACTCGAAGCGCAGCGAGTCGCCGCGCCTCATGAGCTGTCGGATCATCTTGCGAAAGCGCGGTGAGCGCCGGCCGAGCCAGCCATCGAAGCCGCCCTCGAGGGAGGCGCGGTAGCGCAGGCTCTCGGGGCCGAGTCGGAGCTCGCAGCGTTTCGCGAGGCCCTCGACGAGTCCGCGAAATCGAGCGCTGTCACGCTTGAGGCCACCAAGCCACAGGACCTGCCAGTCGTCGCGTGTGAGCAGGAGCTGCCCCGCTTCCTTCCCAAGCCGCTTGGGCTGGGGGCCGACAAGCGGGCAGGCGAGCCCCCACATCGCCTCGAAGGCGGCGAGGAAGCGACCAAGGCCGGGCGCCTCTCCACGGGTCAGCGCGAGGAATCCCTCATCGACCGGCGTGATCTCGGCGGGGTGGGACGCATGAAAGGCCTCGTAGGCGGACAAGATCCATGCCGAAGATGAACAGAATCGGTCGATGTCGTCGCTTTTTTCGACCGCGCCGTCGAAGACTTTGGCGAGCGCGTCGAACGGGCCGCTTACGGGGCCCTCATGGGGCCCTGCTTCAGCCTGTTCGGTCATGGTGCCGCCTATAAGTCATCGCGGTCGATGATAACGGTAACCGCGCGACGGGAACAGAGGACTCAGAGGTTCACACACTCGCCAAAGGCCATGCCGACCGCTTCGCGGAAGGCTTCGCTGAGCGTCGGGTGGGGGTGGACAGCGTGCATGATCTCGTGCTCGGTGAGCTCGGCGGCGCGGACGAGGACGCTCTCGCTGATGAGTTCGGTCGCGGCCGACCCGAAGAGGTGAGCGCCGAGCAGCGCCCCGGTCTCGGCGTGGAAGAGGACCTTGGCGAAGCCCTCCTTGTCGTCGAGGGCGAGGGCCTTGCCGTTGCCGACATAGGGGAACTTGCCGACCTTATAGGGGATATTGGCGGCCTTCAGCGCGCGCTCGGTCTTGCCGACGCTCGCCACCTGGGGCTCGCAGTAGGTGCAGCCCGGGATATTGTCGAGGTCCACGGGGAGGTGGGGCTTGCCCGCGATGCGCTCAGCGACATGAATGGCCTCGGCCGAGGCCTTGTGCGCGAGGGCCTGGCGGCCGGATACGTCGCCGATCGCCCAGATCCCCGGGCAGGTCGTCTGGCCGTCGCGGTCGACCTTGATGAAGCCCCGCTCGAGCTCGACGCCGCATTGTTCAAGGCCGAGGTCGTTCGTGTTGCCGAGGATGCCGATGGCGACGAGCACCTTGTCGAAGGTCAGAGCCTCACCGTCCCCACCCGAGACGGGGCAGAGGCGCGCATGGACGCGGCCACCTTCGACCCTCATGTCCTTTGCGGTCGTGGCGGTGCGGACCGTGATGCCCTGCTTTTCGTAGGACTTTCGGAGGGCTTCGCAGCAGTCGTCGTCCTCGAGGGGCAGCAGGCGGTCGGCCATCTCGACGAGCGTCACCTTCGTCCCAAACGCGTTGTAGAAGTAGGCGAACTCGACGCCGATGGCACCTGCGCCGACGATCAGCAGGGACTCGGGGGCGGACGTGCTGACCATCGCTTCGCGCGAGCTCCAGACGGTCTCGCCATCGAAGGGGAGGCCGGGCATGGGGCGGGAGCGGGCGCCAGTCGCGACGATGATGTGGCGCGCTGTGATTTTCTGGTCATTGACGAGGACGACGCCCGGGCGGTCGAGCTTTGCGTCGCCGACGATGGGGGTGACACCGTACTTCTTGAAGAGCCCGCCGACGCCGCGCGAGAGGCGCTTTGCCACCCCGCGGGACCGCGCGATGAGCTTCTCCCAGGCGACCGTGACCGGGCCGAGTTCTATGCCGTGGCTGTCGGCGTGCGCGATCTCCTGTCTGAGATGGGCCGAATGCAGGAGGGCCTTGGTCG
>VFQT010003633.1_pt1 | contig 13851 bp, 11 predicted proteins | sample 3512381 | NCBI WGS metagenome assembly VFQT01 (sample SAMN10412376, study PRJNA504923) | tailings metagenome | isolation source: Relicate 2 Philex TSF3 active mining site | place: Philippines: Tuba, Benguet | collected 2017-08-29 | reverse complement strand
TTCTTATTGGTCATCACAACCCGTAGGAGTACTCTCCAATTTACTCTTGTTGCTGGGTGCAATTTTCCTTTCTATTTATTTCACATACAACCAAGGCCCTCAAGTACGAACATATTGGGACGACCTGAAACTTGCCGCTAAAACAGCCTTGGCTTATACCGTTGTCATTTCATTAAGCATGGGAATTTATTACGCCGCTTTCCATGAACTAGACAATGAGAAAGAAAGAAGCAAACAAGAACTAACAAATTTCTTGAACGATGAAAATAATTTAAAAACCATTCGTCAAGAAAATGAAAATTTCGCCAACAAAACCAAAGAAGAAATTTATCAGGAAAAATTAGGTACCATCAATGAAAAAACCTCCATTCGGAATTTACTTACATTTGGTGGCATGGCAATATTTTTAGCAGGGCTCGTTTATAGTATTGTTGTTCCATGGATATTCAGAACCTTGCTTCTCAAAGAATCAAATGAATAAAAAGCTTTTTCTCTCATTCATTATTGTTGTACTTGGAGTATCTGCGTTCTCGCAAAAACGAGTTGGTGGAGCTCAAAATTTGCAACGATTCGATTTAAGAAAATATCATTTTGGATTTGCCTTGAGTGGAAATCAGTCTTCTTTTTACTTAGACTACAAACCAGATTTTACTTTTTCTGATTCTTTATTAGCCATTACCAATGTTCCACAAGCTGGATTCAACCTAGCTATTTTGGCTTCATACAACCCTATACCCAACATTAATTTCAGATTTGTTCCGGGGCTTTCATTCCAAGATCGAACATTAAGTTACTCCTTCTTGAAACCCAATGGAAAAGTAGACACTCAATTGAAACCTGTTTCGTCGGTGTGGTTGGAATTTCCAATCATAACAAAATTTCGAACGAATAGAACAAACAATTTTGCTGCTTACGCATTGATTGGAGGAAAGTACGCGATAGATATGCAGTCACAGAAAGATGTAGATAATAACGTGGCTCAGCAGCTGGTTCTCAAATTGACCAAAACAGACTATGCCGTTGAAGCCGGTGGCGGATTTGATTTCTTTCTTCCCTATTTCAAATTTGGAATCGAATTCAAGACCAGTATGGGCTTGAAAAATGTTTTACTTCAGGAAAACACGCGCTATTCGGCACCTTTAGAGAAGCTCAAAACACGCGCTTTCGTTGTCTCAATCACTTTTGAAGGTTAATCTACCCACTCCGCTATAAAAATATTGGTGTCGCGCGTTCTACCATTGTGTCTATTGCTGCAAAAAACCAAATACTTGCCATCTGGAGAAAACATAGGAAATGAATCAAATTCGGTGTCGAATGTCACTTGTTCCAATGCAGATCCATCGAGATTCACTAAAAATAAATTGAAAGGAAAACCTCTCGTACTTGCATGATTGCTACAAAATAGAATTTTTTGTCCATTGGGAGTAAATGTTGGTGCCCAATTGGCATTTCCTAAATTGGTAACCTGATGCGCATTGGAACCGTCTGCATCAGCAACCCAAATTTCTAAATTCGAAGGTTCAACCATATCTTGTTCTAAAAGCGACTTGTAAGCCGTAATTTCTTCCTTTGTTCTGGGTCTTGAAGCTCTCCAAACAATTTTTTTTCCATCAGGAGAAAAACATGCACCCCCGTCATACCCTAAATCAAACGTAATTTGCTTCACCTCGGTCCCGTCCATGTTCATGGTATATAAATCAAGATCTCCATTCCGAAGCGATGTGAAAATAATTTTATCTCCTTTCGGACTCACTGTAGCCTCAGCGTCGTACCGCGGAACATCAGTCATTTGCTTTTCAATTTCGCCTTGCATGTTAGCAATGAAAATGTCATAACTTGAATACAACGGCCAAACATATTTTCCCGTGTTCGGTGCCGGCGGCGGACAACTTTCACCACCCTCATGTGTAGATGCATAGATAAAAGATTTTCCATTCGGCATAAACCATGAGCATGTTGTTCTTCCTTTTCCGGTTGACACCAGTTTTCGTTTTGAACTATCGGCCTTCGCTTCTACATCAAGAACAAAAATTTGATCACAACCTACCCCCCAGCGTCCATTGTCACTCTGAAAAATTAGCTCATGACCATTGGGTGACCAATAAGCTTCAGCATTGTTTCCACCATAAGTCAACTGATGAATGTTCTTCAAATGCTTTTCTTTCTCGTACTGAATGGGACCTGGCTCGGTGGTTATTGGAAGCGTGGTAAACGTTAATTCCGATGCACACGAAACAAACAAAAATGATAAAACTACAATTTGGCCTATTATTTTCATGGTGCAAATTAACGAACGAATTCATGTTCAACTTATCTTTCGGCACTGATTTAAATTATGAAAAACAACCTTTTCCTCATAGGCCTCTTGGCCCTTTCTCTGCACACCTTGGCTCAGAAAAAATTTTCGAATGAATTAATCTGGAACAGCAGAGAATTCAACGCCGAATATTTGGGCGGATTCAATTCAATGAATGACGGAGAGACCTTTTCAGACCTGAAAGACTCTGACCTCAATGGATTGACCATTATCAAATGCAGCTTCTCTACGGGTGACACTCTCGCAGAAATTACAAATGCTAAAAAAATATTTAAAGGAGCTCTTCCCTCGTTTGACAACTACTCTTTCAATGCCGACGAAACCATGCTCCTCATTGAAACCGATCGTCAATCAATCTACCGTTGGAGTTCAGAAGCCAATTACTTCGTGCACAATCTGAAAACGGGTGAAACCGCACCCATAGCCAATTTCGCAAATGGAAAACAGCGTCTGGCCACAATTTCTCCAGATAAAAAACACGTGGCCTTCGTTCGAAACAACAACATTTTCATTTTCAATATTGAAACGAAAGAGGAAAAGCAAATCACCTTCGACGGCGAGAAAAATAAAATCATTAACGGTGCAACAGATTGGGTGTACGAGGAAGAGTTCGGATTCGACAGAGGCTTATATTGGAACGAATCAGGGTCGCTTATTGCCTTTTATAAATTCAATGAAAGCGCAGTTCCGGAATACGGAATGGATATTTACGGAAGCTTATATCCGGAAAGAATGACTTTCAAGTATCCGAAAGCCGGAGAAAAAAATTCAAATGTGAGCATTCACATTTATGAATTGACTTCCAACAAAAGTTTCTTGGTAGAAAAGACTTCAAACGAGTTTGAATACATTCCACGCATCAAGTGGGGCAAACAAAAATGGCAGTTGTTGGTTCAAAAAATGAATCGTCATCAAAATCATTTGATTTACGAATTAACGGCTCCCATTCGTGTTGATGGAAATGACACTTGGCCAACCGCCATCTTAATGGAAGAAAAATCTGACACGTATATCGATGTGAACGACAACATTCAGTTTTTATCGGGTGAAAATTGTATGATCTATACAAGTGAAAAAAGCGGATATGCGCATTTGTATCAGATTGATTTGGCAACGAAAGTAGAGAAAGCATTAACTAGCGGAAATTGGGAAATTCTTGATTTTTACGGAATCGACGAAAAAGCCAATAAAATCTATTTCAGTTCAACTGGTGCCGCATTTTCAGCTTTCTCAAAAAAATTAAGTTCACCACTAGATGCCACCAGAAAGTATGTCTTCAGCCTAGATTTGAAAAAACAAAATTGGCTTTGTTTAACACCAACACAAGGGACCAATGATGCGGCATTTAGTACTGGTCTCAAATATTTTCTTCACACGTACAGCAATGCGAACAGTGCACCTGCTTTTTCGATCTATACCAATAAAGGCGAATTGAAACGCACCTTAATTACAAACCAAAGTTTAATGGTTAAGCTGAAAGAATACGCAGCTGTGAATAAAGAATTCTTTAGCTTTCAAAATTCAGCTGGTGAATCGTTGAATTGTTGGATGATGAAGCCTGCCAACTTCGATCCGAACAAAAAATACCCTGTATTAGTGGCCATTTATGGCGGCCCCGGTAGCAATACCGTTTTAGATAATTATGGTGGAAGAAACTACCTGTGGTATCAGTTGCTTTGTCAGGAAGGATACATTGTTGTTAGCTGTGATCCACGCGGTACGCAATATCGTGGTCGCGATTTCAAACACAGTACTTACATGAACCTTGGAAAAAATGAAACCAATGACTTTATTGATTTTGCAAAATACTTAGGTCAACAAACCTACATTGATGCAAGCCGAATTGGTATTCAAGGTTGGAGTTACGGCGGATACATGACTTCGTTGTGCATGACCAAAGGTGCCGATTTCTTTAAGGCTGGAATTGCTGTTGCTCCAGTTACGAATTGGAAATATTACGACAGCGTTTATACTGAAAGATATTTGCGCACACCGCAAGAGAATTCAGGTGGATACGAAAACAACTCGCCTATCAATTTCGCAAAACAATTGAAAGGAAACTATTTGTTGGTTCACGGAAGTGCTGATGATAATGTGCATTTTCAAAACACCATGGACATGGTAACTGCATTGGTTGCCGCAAATAAACCTTTCGACATGTTTGTTTATCCGAATAAAGACCACGGCATTTACGGTGGTAATACACGTTTGCATTTATTCTCGAAGATGACCAACTTTTTGAAAGAGAATTTGTGATGAGAACCATTGCCTTTGCTTGTTTTTGCATTTGCTTCACTAGCATCAATGCGCAATGGCAAATTCAAGGGCAATTGCAAGGAGGATTCATAGCTCCGCACCATGACCTCATGGATCCGTTAATTCAATCGCACAGTGTTGCAGGGGCTATTCAATTGGTGAAATCTGTTGAAAAGAGATCTTTTTCCAGAGCATATCATAACCCGTATCAAGGAATAGACTTTTCCTACATACGATCGGGTAGTCCAGATTATCTAGGCAACCAAATGACGTTGAGTTTTTGGAATAAATTTCCAGTTTACAAGGGAAGCAAGCCAAGCGATTTGAAAACACGGAAGTTTTTCTCATTGGGATTTGGAATTGGATATTCAGATAAGACGTGGGATTTAGTTTCAAATTATCAATCGCCTGTAATAGGTTCGCGTCTTAACGCAGCCTTGTCTTTGGCATTTGAACAGCAGTTATTTGCTACAGAAAAGAAACAGTTTTTATTGGGATTAAGAGTTACACATCTCTCCAACGGGGCATTTCAACTACCAAACTTGGGCACCAATCACATTGCTGTATCTCTTGGCATGCAGAATCAGCATACCAAAAAAATAGTTGAACCCGAAATTGTTGTAGCTATTCTTCCTGCATTTCATCATTGGAATTTTTCCATAAGCAACGGTTGGAAGGAAATTATGGAGCCAGGCGGACCCAAGTATCCAATTTGGATAGCCTCTGTTGGTTATGATATTCGAAATAAAAAGAAGCACGGATGGGGATTTAGTTTGGAAGGAATTTACAACAACTCACTATTGGTATTAATGGAGAAAAGAGATGGCGAAAAACCGAATTCAGCTGAGGTCATGCAACTTGGTGGAGGACTGCATTTCATTCAATATTTTGGAAACACGCAGATTCGGATTGAGCAGGGTATTTATTTGCGCGATCACTGGCGAGAAACAACGCCGGTTTATCAGCGTGTTTTTTTGCGACATGCACCGAGAAATAAAAATTACTTTGTTCAAATAGGATTAAAAACACATTTTGCAAAAGCTGATCATGGTGAAATTGGACTTGGGTATCGTTTTTAGGCTTGCCTTAACGCTTGGCGTTACTGGGTTTATTGCTTGCAATAAACCACAGGCACCCGATTGCTTTACGCAAGCGGGTGAGGCAAGCCAAGAGCTGCGCATTTTAAGTTCATTCAATGAACTTGAATTGCATCATGAAATTCACTATACCCTTGTTGACACCAATTTTTGTGGTGTACTGATTGAAGGACCAATAAACCTTATTGATAAAATTTCAGCAACCGTTGAGAACAACAAACTGAAAATCATGAATGAAAACACCTGCAATTTTGTTCGCTCTTTCGACCAACTTTTTCATGTCACCATTTACTTCTCATCCATTTATCAAGTAAATAATTTCAGTTCATTTCGGGTAGATTGCCTCTCTCCTATTCATACACAACGACTACATTGGACAAACAAACATGCCAACGGTGAAGTGCTCTTGAGTATACAGGCAGATTCCATTTCTATAGACTCACCAACTGGCGCATGTGATACGCATATCACCGGCGTTACACATGTTGCTGAGTTGTATAACGATAGTTACGGACACATCAACAGCGAAAATTTAACATGCAATTACGTTTACATCAATAACTCTTCACTTCAAACCATAACCTCAAAAGCAACGCAATATGCTTTTGTAAAAATTGAAAGTAAAGGCAATGTGATATTAAAAAATCAACCGGTCCAAGTTGACTTCGATCAACAAGGAACCGGCCAATTGATTATTGAGTAAACTTATTTGATATCAAATCCAATGGTCAAGAACAGCGTTCTACCGTTTGCAGGTAACAGTCCTGGACCAGGGTATCCGCCTGCACGACGAGTAAAGTATTTTTCATTGAACAGATTGTTAATTCCGGCTTGAACAAACCCTCCTTTCTCGCCCTTGTATCCCAAAGAAACATCACTTACATGGTACCCTGGAATTAACCCATTGTTTCCATTCGCTGTTGGGGTAACCGTATTCAGTGCATCTGAAAAACATTCGCTCACTTTATTGAATTGATAGGTCAAAGTAAATCCTCTCCAATTCGCATTTGCTCCAAAACGTTGTATTCTTCTCGGCGCGCTCTCTACTGCATTTCCTGTTCTATCATTCGCTGAGTTAGGGTCAAGCCAAGAGGTGTATTTAGATTCATTGTAGGCCAACGAACCGAAAACTTCGACACCAAAATTTTTGAAATCCTTCTTTTTCCTGTTTCCAATCTTTAACAAATCCAATTCCACATAAGCCTCAATTCCTTTGCTCTCAGAGGCTCCAATGTTGGTGACATAGCGAACTCCATTCTCGGTGTAATTCCCTACGCGATTATCAATGTTCATCTGATATACATTGAAATCATATCGAAGTGAACGCTTCAAACTTCCTCGAACTCCAAGATCAATATTTAATCCAGCACTCTCTTTTAGATTCGGATCAATAACATCTGTAGTTGACGAGGGCATTAATTCACTGAAAAGAACAGGTCTGTATGCTTGAGAGGCATTGGCATAGACCTCATTCTTTTCATTGATATGATACTCTGTTCCAAAACCAAATAAAAACCGTTGTCTTGTTTTTTCCTGCAACGGTAATTCAGTCGTATAATTTGTTCTTCCACTTGTTTTTGCATGAATAAACTCATAGCGAATTCCGGGGACAAACAAAAAACGTTTCGATACATATACTGGAATCTCAGCAAACAGAGCAGCGTTCTGTGTGTTAAAGTCATAGCTATTCTTATATCCGACATTTGTTATGGTCATATCATAATCATGTCCGGTGGTGCCAATTCCTTTTTGAAAGCGATCTGTATTTCCATTGTAAATACGTGCACCAGCTACTACAGATTGACTTCTGCTAAAAAGCATGTAATCTCTACGTAAACGAAGTTCGGCCCCCCAATTCGTGTATTCATCTTTATCAACTTGTCTTGTAGAATATTCATTCGTAAGCGTATCAACAGCATCCAAAACGGTAATTCCACCAGAAGGTAAAAATCCAACACTATTCCGTTGCGATACCATACCAAATGTTTTCAATTCAATCAACCAATGTTCATTCGGATGGTAACTCAATGTTAAATTAGCTACATTCCATGGATTACTCATCCAATTGCGTTCTCTAAAACTCTGTTGTGGATTAGTTAAGAATTGTTCATCTGTTAATCCACCCGATTGTTGACTTATAAAGTTGCTATGCGTCAACTCGAACGAAAGTTGCAGTGCCTTTCTAATCTGATAACCCATTTTCACAAAACCTGTTTGAGTGGTGTATGCACTGTTCGAGCGCCAGCCATCTGCCGATCTTCTGTGATAAAATGAATACAATGTAAAATTCCCTTTCCTTAATCCTGTTGAAATAAAATGGTTGAACAAGCCGTAACTTCCAAATGTCTCTCTCACTTTAGTCTCTGAACCATCCTGAACTGGAGCATCCTCAAACACATAGTTCAATAACCCACCGAATTGAGGACCATATTGCAACGCAGCAGAACCTCGAATTACTTCAATGCGTTTCAAGGCATCAGCTGGCGGCGTATAATAGGCCTCTGGATAACCGAAAACATCTGACGATATATCATATCCGTTCTGGCGTACGTTGAATTCCCATGATCTATTCGGACTTAACCCGCGCGTTGCAACTCCTGCTTGAATTCCACTTCCATCACTTTCCCAAATTGAAATGCCTGGAATTCGACCGAAAAGCTGTCTGGAATTGTTAGAAGACAAATCCACATTTTGTGCTTGAATAGTGACAAAATTTGATTTCTTACCTCCTTGAACCCTCACACCATCAATTGCCGGCATATTACCACTCTTTCCTCCGTAGTAATCTTTGATTTCAATGGAAGGCATGAGATCGCCCGTAATCAGCGTGTCCTTAATGATGTTTTGACCGCTAGCAGCATTCATAGCTCCTAAAAACAAGGCTGCCGAAATGTATTTTTTGATCATAAGTCTTATTTAGATTAATTCTTAATTGCAAAGAAACAACGATTGCACATCAGCACGCAATACCATAAAAGAGGTAAAAGAAAAAGGGACTTAAAAAAGTCCCTTTTCTTTGAAATAATCAACAGTTTAAAGAATCGCATCTAACTTCTCAGTCAACACATTCTTCGGCACTGCTCCTACACTACGATCCACCATTTCACCATTTTTAATGAAAATAATAGTTGGAATGTTTCGAATACCGAAATGCGCACTGATCTCTGGATTGTGATCGACATTTACTTTTCCAATAATCGCCTTTCCTTGATAATCTTCGTGTAATTCGTCAACTACTGGACCAATCAACTTGCATGGACCGCACCACTCTGCCCAAAAATCAATCATAACTGGTTGTTCTGAATTTGCTAGTAAATCTGCATAATTCGCGTCAGTAATTTCAACTGCCATAAGTTTCGTTTTTAGTTTATTTTATGAACGGGCGACAAAGGTAAGACGAACTTTCTATAAATATGCAATAAAAAAAGCATTTTTAAATTAACAATTTCTTCCTAAGGACTGATAACTAACTAGTTAGACCTTTCTTCTTGTTGTACAACAGAAACCCAACTAACCCTATTCCCGCAAGCACAAATAAGATTGAAATGAATTCCGCTTGTGTCATTTTCATACCTAAATAAGTTGAAACGTTGTTCACTCTAATTTTCTCAATCATGAATCGCTCAATTCCGTTGAAAATTAAGTATGCTCCAGATATTATTCCGGGTATGTCGGTCTTTTTTCGCATGTACCATAAAATGGCGAATATGATAAAAGCCATAAAAATTTCATAGAGCGGTGTTGGAAATACGCCCGGAACCAAATGCATTCCGTAGTCTGAAAAAGCCCCGTTCAGAAGCGGTTCTCCTTCATTCAACACATTGTTCGGATAGTCATAACTCCAAGCCCAATCGGGAAGCCAAGAGAGAAAATTTGGTTTAGCTGCAGTATTAACAATTCCCCAGTCACCATCACCACTTACATGGCATCCCATTCTACCAATACCATAGGCCAGCATCATTCCAGGTGTGGCTGCATCGCTTAAAACCAGCAGTGGAATTTTTTTCATCTTCGCCCATGAAATGACCACCACTGTACCAACTATTAAACCTCCGTATACAGTAAGACCTGCAATGAAACCATTCAAACTTGGATGAGCAAAAAACGCCTTCAGTTCATCCGGATTTTCAAATAAATGAAACAACTTGGCTCCTACAAAACCACCAACAGCCGCAAGAAATGTGATGGTACCTGTATACTCAGTAGCTGAAAATGTCTCTTCCGAAATGATTGGTTTATCCAATTGCGTTTTCTTGTCTTTGTTGTAGCGGTATATCGCAAATCCAATAGCGAAAAGAATTCCTAACGGAAAATATCCTTTTGATGAAAAGATAATGGCTTGTGGTGAAGCCCCGTCTTGAAACAATTCTGAAGCATTTACAAGCAAATAAATAAGCTTCCATCCGACTACAAAAAACAACAAAGACGCTGTGAGTATATCAGTTAAATTGGGGGCTCCTCCTTGAACTACTTTGCGCACTCCGCCTTTGATAAATCCCAAAGCTTCTTTTCTTTTGATCTCAAGCGTAAGCGTATAATTTGCGGCAATAAACGCCAAGGCTACAAAAAAACCAAAGCTATTGAGCATTTTCATCCACGACCAGTCCAAACCGAACCAATCGTAGAAAACATGATATAATGTCGGATACATAGAAAACAAAGGTAAGTTGGAATTTTATTTCTATTCCTTCTCTTTTTCTTAACATCCGCTTTATACACGAATTGATGATGTCTTTTTTCTTTGTATCCAAATCATTCATGAAACATGAACAAGCAAACAAGATTGGTATTTGTAGACGGAAATAAACTTACACACATTTTCACGCAAATCCTTTTCCTCAAAAAACAGAATAACGCAGAATATGCTATTACGGCTTGCGACAAATGCATTGCTCTGGAAGATATCATAGAAATTGGCGGTGTTCAGTTTACAAACTGAGTATTCTCAACTTTCTATTCAAAAAATACAATTAGATTTGTAGGAAACCTTTCAGGAATACAAATCATGTCGCAATCTGAATTACCCATGGGCATCCCTTCAGTGGATCTCGCACATTTTTTATCCGGCACAGCAGAGCAAAAATTACAATTTGTCAAAGATCTTGGTAAAGCATATGAAGAAATTGGTTTCGTAGCTGTCAAGAACCCACTCATTTCCGATGAAACCATTCAAGATTTATATCGAGTGGTTGAAGCGTTTTACAACCTCCCTTTAGAAACCAAACTCAAATATGAACGTTTAGAACTAGCTGGTCAGCGCGGATATACTGGTTTTGGCAAAGAACATGCGAAAGACAGCAATGCCGGAGACCTGAAAGAATTTTGGCATTTTGGTCAGGAAGTCACAGACAATGATCCCATTAAAGAAAAATATCCAGCCAATATTCATGTAGAAGAAATCCCTTCTTTCTTCGAAATAGGCATGAAGGCATATAAAGATCTCGAAAACACCGGCAAGCACCTTCTTCGTGCCATTGCTTTGCATTTAAATTTGAACGAGACGTGGTTCGATTCACATATTCACAACGGAAATAGCATACTTCGCCCTATTCACTACCCTCCCATTACTTCAGAGCCAAAAAACGCAGTGCGAGCAGGCCAACACGAAGACATCAATTTAATTACCTTGCTTATTGGAGCATCAGCTGAAGGACTGCAAGTATTAAATAAGAACAATGAGTGGGTATCTGTCACTGCTTTACCAGATCACATTGTAGTGAACGTTGGTGACATGCTGGAAAGACTCACAAATGATAAACTGAAGTCAACCACGCATCGAGTTGTGAATCCACCCAAAGAAAAATGGCACACCCCTCGATTCAGCATTCCGTTCTTTTTGCATCCCAGGATGGAAATGAAGTTAGACTGCCTTCCTTCTTGCATACCCCCCGGAAGCTCGGCGAATTATGCTCCAATTACAGCAATTGATTTTCTAAATGAACGCCTAGCCGAGATTGGTTTAATTCAAAAATGAAAATCCAGTTTTCTGAAAATAACATTCGCATTCGATTTTCAAATGTGGAGGCACTTGAACTCATCCAAAATTCTTCAGTGCTCATTGCAAATGAGTTTCTAATAACTCAACTAGCACTTGGGGACGAAAACAAGGTGATGCTGAATGACAATCTATTTTTAGTTTCTGTCTTAAAAAATGAATTCTGTTCTTTTTTGCATTCTGAAAATGAACGATTCCAATATTTAACAGGAAAAACACAGATTTCCATTGAAAAGGATTTAGCATTTTTCAGAAACGGATTTTCCATTCAATGATGCTGACAGATTCATATGGTCGATCTTTGAATTACGCGCGCATTGCCTTGACAGACAAGTGCAATTTGCGATGTGCGTATTGCATGCCTGAATCTGGTCTGAATTGGATTAAAAATCATCAATTGTTTTCCACTCCTGAAATTTTTCAATTACTTGATTTGCTCAAACAAGCAGGGGTAACTAAAATTCGATTCACAGGAGGAGAACCCACATTACGCAGCGATTTTCAAGAAATTTGCAATTATGCATTTAGCCTGAATTTCGAACAAATTGCACTAACAACAAACGGAACCTACTCAGCAGAAATGGGTTCTTGGCTTCACACAAAACCTTGGCACAGCATCAATTTTAGTCTCGATGCTTTGAAACAGAATTTATTTGAAGAAATCTCAAAACGGAAAAACTTCCAACTTGTTCAATTCAATTTATTTGAACTCTTGAAAACGTCCATTTCAATCAAAATAAATTGTGTTCTCATTGACGGAGTGAATGACCAATCGCTTTATGACATGGTCGACTTTGTTCGAACACATGAAGCACAATTACGTTTTATCGAGGAAATGCCTTTCAACGGTAAAGCATACCGACATGCCGAAAAATGGAGTGCTCTTCGCATTCAAAATGAATTAAAAAGCGTATTACCTGACCTTGTAACAGAACCCTTCCTTCCGAATGCAACTGCGCAAGTATACTCAAGTCCATCTCTGAAAGGTAGCATTGGAATCATAGCCGCCTATACCCGATCGTTTTGCGGCACATGCAACCGACTGAGAATTACACCTGAGGGATTTGTTAAAACATGTCTTTATGCACCACCATCACTCAATTTAAAACAATTGATTCGTGAAAAAAGAAACAATTCAGAAATTATACATCTTTTACAAGCGGCATGTTTAAACAAACCCATGGATGGTTTTGCTGCTGAAAGCATGCACGCATCAGATAACTTTCAAAGCATGGCCACCGTTGGAGGATAATTTATGAAGCAACTCATTCAACCAGAAGAGGCCTTTCAATTAATTCAATTGCATTGGCCAAAGAAAAAAACACATCGTGTTCATCTTTTGTCAGCTTCAAAATGCATCCTATCCGAAGCTATTTTCTTAGACCGAGACCAGCCTCCCTTCGATCGAGTTATGATGGACGGATATGCATTACGCCTTGAGGATTGGAATTCGGGAACTAGAACTTTTCTCGTTGCAGGCATACAAGGTGCAGGAGAACCTGCGCAGACTCTTGAAAAACCGAATACATGCATTGAGATTATGACTGGAGCCGTGCTGCCTCATCATTGCAACGCAGTTATTCCGTATGAAAAATCAAAACGAGTTGATGCGTCAGTGACTTTCAGCGAATTGAACGTTGTACCTTTTCTCCATGTGCACCAAAGGGGAACCGATCGAAAAATGAATGAAGGAATTTTAGACGAAGGTACTTGTATTGGTCCTGTTGAAATAGGAATTCTAGCGTCAATTGGCAGACATGAGGTACCCGTATACTCGCCCCTTAATATAGCAATTGTTGCCACAGGTAATGAATTGGTTCAAGTTCATGAGACACCCGAACAATACCAAATTCGTTCTACCAATAAAGAAACGCTAACTGTTTTGTTACGTGCTCATGGTGCTCGTGTTGAGCATTTTCACATTCAAGACAACCAACAAGCTTTGCAAGATTTCATTCAGAATGAAACGGACCAATTTGATATTGTTTGTTTTACCGGTGGTGTTTCCATGGGAAAGTATGATTTTTTACCTCAGGTTTTAGCTCGCCAAAATTCGGAACTACTTTTTCACGGAATTCAACAGAAACCCGGAAAACCCATGTTGGCAGCTAAACTGAAAAACACCCTTGTCCTTGGCTTACCTGGCAATCCTGTTTCTGCGATTCACTGTGCAACTCGATATGTTT
>VFQT010003632.1_pt1 | contig 13851 bp, 14 predicted proteins | sample 3512381 | NCBI WGS metagenome assembly VFQT01 (sample SAMN10412376, study PRJNA504923) | tailings metagenome | isolation source: Relicate 2 Philex TSF3 active mining site | place: Philippines: Tuba, Benguet | collected 2017-08-29 | reverse complement strand
AAGGGTTCAGTCGCTTGCCGGTGTTCCGCAAGGACGATGACGAAGTCGACGACGTCGTCGGCGTCGTGTACGTGAAGGACTTGGTGAAGGCCGAACGCAACGGTCGTGGCACAGACCCCATCACCGGGCTCATGCATCAGATGGACGTGATTCCCGAGACGAAACTCGTCGCAGAGATCATGCGCAACATGCAGGCGAACAAGTACCACATGGCGATGGTCGCCGACGAGTATGGAACCATCGTCGGTCTCGTCACGCTCGAGGACTGTCTCGAGGAGCTCGTCGGGGAGATCGTCGACGAGCATGATGAGGAACTCGCGGTGATTCAGGCGGTAGGCAACGGGGAGTTCCTCGTCGCAGGTTCGCTCCCGATCTCGAAGGTCAACGATGAACTCGAACTCGCACTTCCCGAGAAGGAATATGACACGCTCGGCGGATTCATCTTTGGCGAACTGGGCAAGGTCCCGTCTATGGGTGATTCGGTGGAATGGAACGGTTGGAAGTTCAGCGTCGACTTGCTCGACGGTCGGCGCATCCAGCGTGTTCGCGTCACGAACGTTCCCGTCTGACCACTAGGGTCGGCTGCATGGACATCTCCCTGCAGGGTAAAACGGCACTCGTCACTGGCGGGTCGCGAGGCATCGGCAAGGCAATCGCGGCGACATTCGTGCGCTGCGGCGCGAATGTGATGATCGTCTCCCGCAAGGAGGACTCGCTGCGCGCAGCGGCCGAGGAGATTGGTGGCAACATCGCGTATCTTGCTGCCAACACCGGAGACGTTGACAGCGCGGAGAAAGTCGTCACCGCGACACTCGAGAGATTCGGCTCACTCGACGTATTCGTGAACAACGCGGCCACGAACCCGTATGCGGGCCCGATGATGGATGTCGATCAATCGCGATACGACAAGACGTTCCAAGTCAACCTGCGTGGTCCGGTGTTCTGGACGCAGGCGGTGTGGAACCAGTGGATGAAGGATCATCCTGGCGTCATCGTCAACATCGCTTCGATCGGTGGATTGCGAACCGAGTCGAGTCTCGGTGTGTACAACCTGACCAAGGCCGCGATCATCCACATGACTCGCCAGTTGGCCGGTGAACTTGGTGCGACGCGCGTGGTTGGCGTTGCTCCCGGACTCATCGTCACCGACTTCGCCCAGATGCTCGTCGACAATTTCGGCGACACGCTTGCGAAGCGACTCCCGACGAAGCGCCTCGGCCAGCCCCAAGACATCGCCAATCTCGTTGCCTTCTTGGCGAGTGACCTCGCCTCGTGGATTACTGGCGAGACCTACGTGATTGATGGTGGTGCAGGCGTCACCGCAGGGACCATGTAACGCACCAGTTTCGCTCCACCAAGGACGAGCGCGAGTCCTGCCACGAACGACCCAGTGAGATATGGGGCCCGAAGACCGAATGAGTGAGCGATGAAGCCGCCTGCGAGTGAGCCGAGGGCAATCGAGCCCGTGCCGATGAACCGATAGACGCTGTTCACCCTGCCAAAGAGATCTTCGGGAATCAGTCGCTGGCGCAGTGACACCGTGACGATGTTCCACGTGGTGCTTGCAACACCCATGAACAACATCCAGATCGCAAGGATCGCCACCTGCGGGAAGAACCAATAGATGAGACCGTCAACGGCAAAGACGACGTACGCGTAGAGAATCGTGTTGCGTCCCAGCTTCGTCGCGACTCGATCACCGATCAATCCGCCGAGGATCGAGCCGATAGCCATGACTGCAAGAAGTGCGCCATAGAGGGATCCGGTCACGTTCAGCTCGTCGGCCGCATATTTCACCCAAATTGATGCACCGAGTGATCCCGCAAAGTTCACGCAGCCAAGCATCAGGGCGAGCAAGCGAATGAATCGATGAGACCACAGCCAGCGAAGCCCATCGACGAGGTCTGCGCGGAATGCTCGACGGGCAGTTGAAGATTCTGATGTCTCGATCCGGAGTGACATTCTCGCAATGATCAGTGCAGACAAGGCGAAGGTGGCTGCATTCAGCCCGAACGGGACTCCGACGGCGATCACAAAGAGCCATGATCCGGCTGGTAGGCCGATGAAGTTGTTGCAGATCATCTCCGTCGAATAGAGCAGCCCGTTTGCCCTTTCAAGCTGGTCGGGCCGAACGATCGCCGGAAGGAGCGCCTGGGCGGTCATGTCGAAGAGCACCTCGCATGAGCCGATCACCGCCATCAGCACAATCAGCATCCAGATTATCAAGGCGTCGGTGGAGACAAGGATCGCGAGTGCCGCGTAGAGCGCGGCACGAATCCAATTGACGAAAACCATGGTGCGTCGCCGGTCGATGCGATCGATGATCACACCAGCAGGAAGGGTGAGGACGAGCCATGGGAGCGAGGCCGCGAAACTCACTGCTCCAATGAGTCGTGTGTCGCTCGTCAGGCTGAGGGTGAGCAGCGGTGTCGCGGCGAGCGCCAGTCCGTCGCCTGCATTGGAGATTGAGGATGCAACAAATTGCATCCAGTAGCGCAACGGGAGGCGTGAAGTCACCGTGAAAGCGTAGCGAGTGCTGCTCTGTCGACCTTCCCAATCGTCGTGCGAGGAAGATTCGCGACACAGTGAATCTTCTTCGGAACGTAGTAGTGCGGAAGATGCTCGATGACGAGACCGCGGACAACGTCGCGACTGATTGCACTTGTCGTTTCCAGATAGACCTCAACGACCTGACCCCATTCGGGGTCTTCGACACCGATGACAGCGACATCATCCACGTGGGACAGCCCGCGAAGCAGTTGCTCGAGACGTTGGGGCCAGATGTTTTCGCCTCCACTGATGATCATGTCGCTCAAGCGTCCCGTGATCTCCAGTCGGTCATTGACGATCTGCCCTGCGTCACCCGTGCGGAACCAGCCGTTGACGATGCGTGAGTCCTGGTCACCGATGTAGCGCACAAAGAGTGAAGGGGACTGGACCTGAATCTCCCCCTCCACGATTCGAAGCGACACCCCTGGGAGCGCGTGACCGTTGTACGCGATTCCGCCACCTGTTTCGGTGGATCCGTAGGTGACGGTGACGTTCGACGGTAGCTGTGGCGGTGCTGCTTGGCCGCCGAGGAGGATCTGGGCAAAGAGTGACGCATCAATCCGACGGAGCGCGGTCGGAACCAGCGACACGTGCGTACAGCCCGCGCGAGCAGCATCTTCGACTCGTGGGGCTTCAAAGGTCTCGTGCAGGGTCAATGTGGCGCCAGTGTGCTCGGCTCGAGAGATGACGCTGAATCCTCCGATGTGGGAAACCGGCAGACAGACGAGCCAATGTTCGTTTCCGGTGAGACCAAGGGCCTCCGCGGATGAATCGGCAGAGGCACGCAGCGTCTCGTGTGAGTGGACAACACCTTTGGGTTCGCCCGTCGAGCCGCTGGTAGCGATCACCAGCGCTTCGCCAGCCCGCATCGTCACGCCGCTCTCGAGGTCTGTCATGGATGATTCGTGGACTACCTGTGAAGCCCTGAATCCTTGAGCAAGTGCTACGCGAAGTTGCGGTGCAAGGCGCTGGTCGAGGGGGAGCACCGCGTCTCCGTCTGCCCAAATTCGTGAAACTCGGTTGACGAACTCTTGCGAAGGTGGGAGGTCGATGGCAATCAGCCGATGCACGAATACAGGCTATGGCACTCCGCCGTGCGACACTGAAGGGGTGTCGTCGTCGCTCAAGGTGTGGATCGCAGGTTCAAGACCAAAGACCCTTCCAGCGGCAATCGTGCCCGTCGCGGTTGGCTATGCCCTGGTGGTTGCGCGTCACAGCGATGACCTGCCCAACGTCGTCAATGCGTTACTCGCGCTCGTCGTCAGTCTCGCTTTGCAGGTTGGCGTGAATTTCGCGAATGACTACTCAGATGGGGTGAAGGGAACCGATGCCCGTCGAGTTGGACCACTTCGTCTCGTCGGATCAGGGCTCGTTGCGCCGGCACGCGTGAAGCGAGCTGCGTATCTGTCGTTTTTCGTCGCTGCGAGCGCGGGGCTTGGTATTGCAGCGACGACCTCATGGTGGTTGATTCTCGTGGGTCTCGCATCAATCGTGGCGGCGTGGACGTACACCGGAGGGCCGAATCCGTATGGGTATCTCGGCTTCGGAGAGATCTTCGTCTTCGTTTTCTTCGGGGTCGTGGCGACGATCGGCACCACCTTCGCGGTGAGTGAGCAGATCGAGACGTTGGACGTGATTGCATCGTGCGTGGTCGGGGCACTGGCGGTTGCGTTGTTAATCGTCAACAATTTGCGGGACATTCCAACCGATGCCCAGTCGGGAAAGAAGACCTTGGCAGTGCGACTCGGTGACACCCGAACACGTTGGCTGTATTGCCTCGTCTTGCTGTTGGCCGTGTTGGGCACCGTCGTCGTTGCATTGACGTTCTCGTGGGCGAGCATCGGGCTCATCGGATTCGTGTTTGCCGCCAAGCCGGTGGTGAGTGTGCTTCGTGGGGCACGAGGGGCCGAACTGATTCCAGTGCTTGGCGCAACTGCGCGCGTGCAACTCTTCGTCGGGATGCTGCTTGCGTACGGTTTAGTCGCGTCCTAAGCCGCAACTCGGCGAGCGACGAAGTCCTCGAAAGCGGAAATGAACACTTCGGGCTGATCGAGGTGGACTGCGTGCCCAGCATTTGGAATGACGATCAATTCGCTTCCACCGATTTGATCGTTCAGCCGTTTGCCGATCTCGGTGAATTTCGTGTCCCTCTCGCCAACCACGATGAGTGTCGGGATGGTGATTCCTGACAGCTCTCCCCAGAACGATGGTTGGACACCAGTCCCGCACGTGCGCAGGCTTTGAGCGAGTGAATGTGGCGAGTTGGAGAGACGACCAGCGTGGTCTTCGGGTGCGATGTCCGTGCCATTGAACATTGGCTGGGCCGTCCACTCGTCGAGAAATGCCGCTGTACCGATCGATTCGATGCGATCCGCGAGTCGCTCGTCGGTCTGACGACGCCCTCGACGCTCTTCGTCGCTTTCGATACCTGCCGTTGAACTCACGAGTACGAGCGCTCGAAGTTGTAAGGGGTCGTGGAGGGTGGCCGCGAGGGCGAGGCGTCCACCCATGCTGTATCCGACGAGAACGGAATTGGTTGCAGTTTGACTGACGAGATCGGCGGCATCAGCGAATCCGATGTCGAGAGCCTGCGCTTCGCCGTGATGTGGGGTGTCAAGAAGGACGCATCGATGGTGCGCAGCCATCGTTGTGGCGATGGGCAGCCATGAGATCTTCGTTTGCGTGAAGCCGTGCACGAAGGTGAGTGTTGGTTCACCTGCGCCGATCTCGAGCCGTGGAAGGCCCGTCATTGGGGGGTCAGCATCCTGCGCAGGACTCGCTCGAACATTTCCGAATCTTGCGCGCCGGGTATCGACCAGCGATCATCGATGATGAACGTTGGCACCGCAGTGATGCCATTCTCGGCGGCAACTGCGAGCCATTCGGCGACATCGTCGCGGAACGCGTCCGACTGGAGCATCGCGACTACGGCAGAAGGTTCGCATCCGACAGTCGATGCGCATTCGGCCAGCACCTCGTGATCGGCGATGTTGCGACCGTCCGTGAAGTAGGCATTCATGATCGCTTCGTTGACTTGCATCTGTGCGGATGCACCGAGAGTTGACTCAACATAGGCGAGTACGCGGTGGGCGCTCAGCGTGTTCGCTCGAAGCGCGGCATCCATGTTGAACTCGATCCCGTCCTGGGCGGCCACTTCGGTCACGTGTCTCAGGATGGCCTCGGCCTTTTCGGTACCGCCGAACTTCTTGGCATACGCAATCGCCACGGGAGTGCTCTCATCTTCTGGTGCGGTGGGATCGAGTTGGAATGGCCGGACGACAATCTCGAGGTCTGTCGCGAGGCCGTCGGCCTGCAGGCCCTCAACTGCGCGTTCGAATCGACGTTTTCCAATAAAACACCATGGACAGACGAGATCGGAGAAGATTTCGACCTTCACAGATGCCACGATAGAGGGGATGATTACCGAGCCCTCGGATGGAGCGACGTTTAGTGCGACGCTCGTGGACGAATGGATTTCCCTCGGCCTCAAACACGCCGTCATTGCCCCTGGCTCTCGGAGTACTCCACTTGCCGTCGCCCTTGCCGCACGATACGAAATCGACGTGCACGTGTTCCACGACGAACGGTCGGCCGCCTTCTGTGCGCTCGGTATCGGAGTCTCAACAGGGATTCCCGCCGTCGTGCTGTGCACCTCCGGTACGGCGGCAACCCATTTTCATGGGGCTGTCGTGGAAGCTGGCTTGTCGCTCGTCCCGATGATTGTCTGTACCGCCGATCGGCCACCCGAATTGCACGGTGTCGGGGCTCCGCAGACCATCGATCAGCAGCATCTCTACGGTTCGGCAGTTCGTGATTTCGTCGACGTTCACCCACAAGGGGAAGGCGATGCACCAACGTGGCGCGGACTTGCGCAACGTGCCTGGCGAGGGGCAACTAGAGCGAACAATCCCGGGCCGGTGCATCTCAATCTCGGATTCCGTGAGCCCCTCGTGGGTGTCGCTCGTGAACTTCCACCGAGTGAATCGCACTTGGCGGCCGATGACGTCGTGGTGAGCGTTGATCCGTCACTGGTCGATCATCTGTCGCGTTCGAGAGGAATCGTCATCGCCGGTGAAGGGATCGCCGACTTCGACATCGTGAGTGAGTGGCTCGGCAAACTGGGCTGGCCGATCATCGCCGATCCTCGGAGTGGTCTGCGGGTGACAGAAGATCGACTTTCAGGCCCACCAATCGTCTCTGCAGCTGATCCAATTCTGCGTTCATCGGTCATGCAGGAGCGACTGCGACCGGAGGTAATCCTGCGAATCGGGGAACCACCCGTGTCCAAGGTGGTCAACGGTTGGTTGGCGAACTCGAAGGCAACCTATGTGGCACTTTCTCGTCGAGAGACGGTCACTGATCCCGATCGTTGTGTCACGCATTCGGTGTGTGGTCCAATTGAGGCGATAGTTGCAGCTCTCGGTGATGTGGCGGGATCTCCATCCAGCGAATGGATATCTGAGTGGGCCTCGGCGGAAGCGATTGCGCGTGACGTGATCGATCGGGCAATGGTCGATGCGCCACTACATGAAGCCAAAGTTGCGCACTTGCTGATCGACCAACTCGGCGACGACACGGCCTTGGTGGTTTCCTCCAGCATGCCGGTTCGTGACGTCGAGTGGTTCTCGGGGCGTCGCAATGACTTGCGCGTACTTTCGAATCGAGGTGCCAATGGCATCGATGGGGTTGTTGCGACTTCGATCGGGGTCGCCCTCGGCTCGCGCGAACCAGTGACGACTTTGATCGGTGACGTCGCGCTGATGCACGATTCTTCATCGCTCGTCAACATCGTCGACCATGCAGTGGACCTGCACCTCGTGCTCATCGACAATCGTGGAGGAGGGATTTTCTCTTTCCTTCCGCAGGCCTCGGCGTTAGAGCAGGACCAATTCGAAAAGTTGTTCGGCACACCCCACTCAACGGACTTCGAGGCCCTGTGCAAAGCGCATGGGATCGAGTACCACGCTGTGTCGACGGAGGAACAGCTGGTGGAGGTCTCCCTGCGCGACGGCGTGAGGCTCTCGCACGTGCGCACCGATCGGGCAGAGAACGTGGAGCTGCATCGGGTGTTGAACGAAGCGGTTGTAGCCGCCTTGGAGAGCGTGTTCTCTACGGGCGGATGATGGCGGCAAGCATCGCCTGAAACTTTGCTTGGGTTTCGGCGAGCTCCGCACTCGGCTCGCTGTCGGCAACGATGCCGCCACCGGCGAAGAGTCGGGCTGTGCGCCGGTCGGCGCTGAGTTCTGCGCAGCGAATGGTGACCGCAAATGCTCCGTCGCCTTGTGTGTCGAACCAGCCGATCGCACCGCCGTAGCGACCACGGTCGAGACCCTCGTGGCGAGCGATGAGCGCGAGTGCTTCATCGCGCGGAAAGCCGCCGAGTGCTGGTGTGGGCGACAGCATGTGGGCTGCCTCGAGAACGTGAAGCCGTGGGGTCGACAAAGCACCCTGAAGGCGCGTGCCGAGATGTTGCACGTTGGCAACCTTGACGACCGTCGGCTCTGGCTCCCAATCGAGATAGGAGCAGTGGGGAAGGAGCGTGTCATGCACCATGTCGATGACGACTCGGTGCTCGATCTGGTTCTTTGGGCTCGCGAGGAGATCTGCTGCGAGTGCATCATCCGTGACAGGGTCGCCGGTGCGGGGGGTGGTTCCTGCGAGTGGATGGCTGAAGATCTCTGCGCCCTTGATCTCGACGAGTAGCTCCGGTGACGCTCCAACCAGTCCGTCATAGCTGTAGCGATAGCTCGATCCGAATGACGCCTTGAGGCGCAGGAGCAGTCCGTGGACATCGATCGGGTCCGTGGCTTCGACGAGTACATCACGGGCAATGACCGCCTTGGTGATTTCACCTCGACGAACCGCATCGCGGATCTCGGCGACGGCAGAGAGATACCGATCGATGGCGACGCCAGGCTTGATGCGATAGGAGTTCGATGAAGTTGGCGCACGCTCGGCAGGGGCGAGGTCAGGGGTAGTTCCTTCGACCATTCCGAACCACGCATGCCCGTCGTGAGTTTTTGAGATCCACTGCTGTGGAAGGGCGAAATCTCCTGAAGTTGATCGATTGAAGGGGAGAGATCCAATCAGAAATGGTCGCGAGCCACCTTCATCGATTGGGCCGTCGACGACGAGTGAATCCAGCAACGTACGTGCGTCGCTTGATGGAACGCGCGCAGCAATTCCCCTGCCTGCGACGCCTACACCATCACGCACGAACAGCTGACCATGCGAGCCACAGAAGTCATTGAGATCAAGTGTCGCATCGGTGAAGTCCGTCAGTGGACGAACGACGATCTTCAATTCGACCTCGTCGCATGCAGCAGTTGCGTGAGTCCTCCGCTGAGTTGGCGGTGGACGACGTGTTCGAAGCCAGCTTGTTCGAGCAAGGCGACGAGCTTGGCGGGCTCGGGGAGATAGGCGACGCTTTTTGGCAGGTATCGATAGGCGGCGCGGTCGGACAACAGGCCACCGATGAGTGGAACGATCTTGCCGAAGTAGATGCCGTTGCCGAAGCGAATGAGTGGATTGTGTGGCACGCCGACATCGAGGAGGCTGATGCGGCCATTTGGTCGTACGACACGGTGTAACTCGTTGAAGAAGGAACCGAGATCGACGAGGTTGCGCAAGGCGAACCCGCACGTGACTCCATCAACGCTCTGGTCAGGAACGGGAAGCTGGAGGATGTCGGCTTGGACGCGTGGGGCATCACTACGTCCAGCGTGCAGCATGCCATATGACAAGTCCACCGAAATGGGTCGCAGTCCCGCATTTGACAGGTCGATGCACATATCTCCGGTGCCACTCGCGAGGTCGAGCACGCTGCTTCGTTCGGGTAGACCAAGAGCGCGAAGTGCAATCTTGCGCCAGCGGACATCGAGGCGAAAGGTCATGATTCGATTGACGAGGTCGTAGCGCGGTGCGATTTGATCGAACATGTCCTGAACGGCCGCCCGCTTGGCGTCGCCTTGGAGGAGGCCCTCGGTGTCCCACGAAGGACGGTTGCGTTCGCGATTTCGAGCCACGAAGGAAGGTTACGACCCAAGCACGCCTTCAGTACCGACCGAGGTGGTTGCTAGCGTCGAGACGTTCAACACAGTGGGGGTCGTGAGTGATCGATTTTTCGTTTCCGCCCGAGGTGGAAGAGGTTCGCCTCAAGGTCCGGTCGTTCATGGACGAGGTCGTCAGACCACGGTGGGAGTCGATCGACCAAGGGGATCGCTCGCAGGTCGTCAAGGCGATCGTCTCGTTGCGCAAGACCGCTCGAGAGGACTGGTCGTTGTGGTTGCCGCACATGCCCAAGGAATGGGGTGGCATGGGGCTTGGACCGACGGCAATGGCCGCCGTCTCGGCTGAAGCTGGCAAGGTCGGCATCGGTCCATATGTGTTGAACGCTCAAGCTCCAGACGAGGGCAACCAGCACACGTTGCTCCACTGGGGAACGCCAGAGCAGAAGGACAAGTACCTCAAGCCCCTGTGTGAAGGAACTGCGCGTTCCTGTTTTGCGATGACCGAGCCCGAGGTTGCGGGAAGTGATCCGACCCTCATTCGAACCACTGCATACCAAGACGGTGATGAGTGGGTGATCAACGGCCACAAGTGGTTCATCTCGGGTGCGAGAGGGGCGCAGTTCGCACTGCTCGTCGCTCGCACTGAAGACGACCCGGATCTTCCGCAAGCGGCCAACTCGTGTTTCATTGTCGATATTCCGAGCGAGGGTTGGGAAGTCGTGCGCGACATCGAGACGATGTCGGGAAGTCACAATCACTGTGAGATCCGCATCACCGATCTGCGTGTGCCAGCAGCCAACATGCTCGGCGGGCGCGGACAAGGCCATCTCCTTGGTCAATATCGACTCGGTCCCGCACGACTCGCGCACTGCATGCGCTGGATCGGCCAGGCTGAGGCTGCACTCGACATGATGGTCGCGCGATCGCTCGAGCGTTACTCCCATGGATCACTGCTTGCTGAAAAGCAAGGTATCCAGTGGTTGATCGCCGACTCTGCGATGGAGATGTATCAGGGCAAGTTGATGATCCTGCATGCTGCGTACAAGATCGAGCACGGACTCGACTTCACCTCAGAGGTGTCGATGGCCAAGCACTTCGTCGCCAACAGTCTGTGGAACATCGTCGACCGAGCGATTCAGGTGCATGGCGCACTTGGTTACTCGACCGACACGCCGCTTGCCGGCATGTTGCAGCAGGCCCGGTGGAGCCGTTTCGCCGACGGCGCTGATGAGATCCACCAGATGCGCATCGCCCAGCGCACGATTGCCGCGTACAAGGATCATGGCACGACGAAGAAGGCGACGGGGGATCTCCCGCTATGACGAGCATCCACAACTCTTCGATCACCTTTGGTGTGTTCATGCCACAGGGCTGGAAGATGGAGCTCGTCGGCATTCCGACGGCAACGGAGAAATGGCAGGCTGCAGTCGACGTCGCTCTCCGAGCCGAACGTATTGGCTTCGATTCGATCTGGGTCTATGACCACTTCCACAACGTTCCAAGGCCGGCGCATGAAGCGGTGTTTGAGTGTTGGACCACGATGGCGGCGATCAGTCAGCTCACGAAGACCATTCGACTCGGCCAGATGGTGGGCTGCAACTTGTACCGACCACCTTCGCTTTTGGCCAAGATCACCTCGTCGCTCGACGTGATTTCGGGCGGGCGCCTCGACTGGGGTATCGGCGCCGGTTGGTATGAGAACGAATGTCGCGGATACGGCTATCCCTTCCCGGTTCCCAAGGATCGCATCGCCATGTTGCGTGAATCGGTGGAGATCGTCACGTCGATGTGGACGCAGAGCGAGACGACCTACGAGGGCAAGTACTACCAGTTGTCGCGTGCGAATTGCGATCCCAAGCCGCTGCAGTCGCCTCGGCCACCGATCTGGATCGGTGGTGGTGGCGAGCAGTTGACGTTGCGAGTGGTCGCACAGTATGCCGATTTCTCGAACTTCGGTGGAACCCCTGCCGAGTTTGCTCGCAAGCGCGAGATCTTGAAGGGGCACTGCGCTGCAGTTGAACGCGACGAGGCGACGATCACCAAGACGTGGTCGCCGGAGATCTTGATTCGCTCGAGTGAGGCGGGGTTGCGAGCGGGGCAGGCATTGAGCATTCGCGGCGAGTCATTCGAACAATGGCGCGACTCGAACCTGGTCGGAACACCCGACGAAGTCGAATCGAAGATCCGGGAGTACATCTCGCTCGGTTGCGGAGGCTTCGTGCCGTGGTGCGTGGACTATCCGACGTGCGACACTCTCGATGCGTTTGGCGAAATTGCGGCGCGTGTCCGCCGCGACTTTCCGGCTCAGGCGTAGTAGCGGAAGATCACTTCGGCGACGCACGAGGGCTTCGTTGCGCCCTCGCATTCGAAGGTCACTTCGATCGTCACCTGGACGCCGCCGGCAACTTGTTCCACGTTCATCAACTTGGCGCCAGCGCGAAGACGTGCACCCACTGGCACCGGTGCCATGAAGCGCACCTTGTTGGTGCCGTAGTTGACACCCATCTTCACGCCTTCAACACGCCATATCTGTGGGAGCAACGCTGGTCCGAGTGACAACGTGAGATAGCCGTGGGCGATGGTCCCTCCGAAGGGGCCGGCTTTGGCCTTTTCAACGTCAAGGTGGATCCACTGGTGATCGCCAGTGGCATCGGCGAACAGCTGCACGCGCTCCTGTGTGATGTCGAGGTAATCGCTGTAGCCGAGGTGTTGGCCAACGTGTGAGGTGAGTTCGTCGATGCTCTTGATGATCGTGGTCATGTAGGCAGTTTGTCAGATTCGGGCAAACCCCTACGAACCCGCGAGTGGCTCAGCGGAACCAGATGCGCTGATGTTCCTTGCTCTGTGGATGGAGGAGCAGGGCGAGGAGCGCAACATTGAAGACGAAACTGATGATTCCCGCACCGAAGAGCCGATAGCGCAAGGAAGCCCCGATGTCGGAGTACACGACGAGGTTGACGACTAATGGACTGATCGCGGCCGCCGTGCTCAGGCGATAGCCAAGGCGCCGCTCGTTGGCCATGAGGAGCCCGCCTCCTGCATACAGCGCGACGATGGCCAGGCCGATCAGCACGCCGCCGGGATACGTGAGCCTGACGTAATACAACTCGCCGCCACCATCGAGGAGGTCGACGAGTGCGAAGAAGCCGTCGAAATAGAGGAGCCATGTGGCGATCTGCAACGTCTGTGGTTGCATGCGATCGAACCACTTCTTGAAGTTGATGTCCGACACATCTCCAGTGTGGCAGAACTAGCCTCTCGGTGTGCGTTCGGGCTTCGTCTCACTCGTTGGAAGACCGAATGTCGGTAAGTCGACCTTGCTGAACGCCCTCGTGGGTCGCAAGGTGAGCATCGTGTCGAACAAGCCACAGACCACACGGGTCGCAGTGAGGGGCGTGCTGACCAAGGGGGATTCGCAAGCAATCTTCGTCGACACTCCTGGACTTCACAAGGCGGTCTCTGCGCTCGGTGAAAAGATCAATGCCACGGCCCTTGGTTCGACGAAGGATGTCGACGTGACCTGTCTGGTCATCGATGCCACCCAGCCCATTGGCTCAGGTGATGAATGGGTGGCATCGCACATCGACATGGCGCGCTGCGTGGTCGTGCTGAACAAGGCCGATCGAGCATCGCGGGAGCAAATGCTCGCTCAGCTCTCGCGTGCAGCGAAGTTCGGGGCAGAGTCCTACTTCCCAATTTCCGCTCACACTGGCGAAGGCGTCGAAGCATTGGTTGCGCACCTTCTCGAGTTGATGCCCGAAGGGGAGTTGCTCTATCCGCCGGAAATCATTAGTGAGACCGATGACGTCACGTGGGTGGCCGAACTCGTGCGTGAGGTGTTGCTCGACCGCACGTCTGAGGAATTGCCCTACTCCATCGCGACCCGGGCTTCACGTACCGACGAAGGAGTGATCCTGTGTGAAATAGTCGTCGAGCGCGACAGTCAGAAGGGGATGGTGATCGGCAAGGGAGGTTCGATGTTGAAGGCCATTCGTCAGGCAGTCAAGCCGCAGTTGCCGAAGGGGACGAAGCTTGAACTGAACGTCGTCGTCGACAAGAACTGGCAGCAGCGAGCAGATCGAGTCGAGCGACTCGGCTACTAACTTTCTCAGCTCGTGATCACGAGCGACGCGTAATCATCGAACGTCACGGGAGTGAGCGGTCCGGCGAGATCGCCCCGACCTCGTGGGACTCCGGTCGGAACACCGTCCACGGAAAAGAGCACTTGCCCGATTCCCGGTCGACTCGTGAGCGTGAGGACGATCTGTGCAACGGCGAGACGCTGGTCGAG
>VFQT010003631.1_pt1 | contig 13852 bp, 6 predicted proteins | sample 3512381 | NCBI WGS metagenome assembly VFQT01 (sample SAMN10412376, study PRJNA504923) | tailings metagenome | isolation source: Relicate 2 Philex TSF3 active mining site | place: Philippines: Tuba, Benguet | collected 2017-08-29 | reverse complement strand
TAGTTTGGGTTCGCGTCCTCCCGCACTATGTGCAGGACGTTGTCGCCGACGAATTCGGCGCCGGGGACCACCTCCACGTAGTTGCAGTCTGCTCCTAGCAAAAATATGCGCCGATAGCCAAGGACGATGGCCCAGAGAAGGGCGTGGCTGCCCGTAGTCACCGGCTGCCGGGCCAGCGGCCCGCCTGTTTCGACGACGTCGTCAAAGTTGCTGACCATGGCATCGTCACGGACGCCCAGATGCTCGATCAGGTTACTGCGCAGGAGAAATTGACGCGGCGCGCGTTCGCCGGCCTGGGCAATCATGGCACCGATAGCCTGCGCATGATGCAATCCAACAACCTTATCCAGGCAGGCAAAGTGGGTTGGGAACCATCCAATCCTGTTCCAGTGACGGTAGGCCGCATTCATTCCGAAAGTCGCTGCCGCTGGCAGGGCCTCCAGGTTCACCTCGCGAAGAGACGGACCGTTGCACAGGACGACTGCGGTCTCTTCGTCACGCGCAGGCTCGACTGTGAACTCCCGGATCATGACCTGAATGCGTTCCCCAGTACGCCTTAGCTCTGGCTGGCGACCGATTGTAGCCCCGGCAGCACCTGTCGCAAGCGACAACTGATATCGTCAGCGATCTGCTAACCTGCTTTCCACGTCAGCCGTCAATCGCGGATGTTAGCAAACGCATCCGCCCGACCGAACATCCACATGATTTCGTCTCGAACACAAAAAGGCTTCCCGAGCCTGGATTTGCTGCAAGAACATCGGTGGTCATGTCCTGCTGCGCAGACGTTACGAACAGCAGATTTCCCTCCTTGCCTCCGAATGCCGGACAGCTTGGCTGCGGCGCATCAACACCGATGGAGCCGATTTCCTCTCCCTGCGGCGAAAGGATGGCTATGCGCCCTCCCCCCCACAGCGCCGTCCAGTAATTGCCTTGCTCGTCCGTTACGGCGCCGTCTGGAGCTTCTCCCGAAAACCGCGCAAAGACCTCAAACCGGCCGGGAAGCCCGTGCGTAGGATCGAAGCCTGCTGAATAGACTTCGCCGCGCATGGAGTCCGCAAGATACATTCTCTTGCCATCCGGGCTCCAGCAGATGCCGTTGGAAATATACATACCCGCCAGGACTGGAATGGCGTCGCCGGCGCCGCTCATGCGGAACAGCGCGCCCGGCGCCAAAGTCTCTGGTGGCACGGCGCGCTCGCACATCGAGCCCACCCAAAAGCGACCATGTTGGTCGACCCGACCGTCGTTGAGCCGTACGCCGTCTACCAACATCTCTGGGCGCGCCAGCCATTTGATGGCTCCGGTTTCAGGCCGCCAGATCGCAAAGCCGCTCTCGAACGACACCACCATTGCATCGTCGCGACCAGCTATGAATGCGAGTGAGGAAGGGCGTTCCACCGTCTTGTACGTCGTCAGGACAAGGTCGGGCCAGGCGAGGCAATGAATGCGACGCCCCGTGATGTCGACCCACCATAGCGTGCTATCGCTATCGCGCCAGATGACGCCTTCGCCGAGCGCGTCCTGCACATCGATCACTTCGACCAGGCGAGCGTCCGGCCAGCCCATCACGTACGTCCGCCATCGATCGTGAAATGCTGACCGGTGATCATCGAACTGTCGTCGGCAGCAAGAAATAGCGCGAGCCGCGCGACATCTTCGGGAAGGATGCGCCGCTTCAGTGATACATCTTTCATCCAGGCTTCTTCCGCCTCCGGGGTGAGCCACAGCCTCAGCTGCCGTTCGGTCACGACCCAGCCGGGAAGAATGCAGTTTACCCGCACGCCCGCAGGCCCGTATTCGCGGGACAGAGCTTTCGTCAACCCAAGCAAGGCCGATTTGGCGGCGACATAACCTGGCATCTGTGGCGGCCCGATAATCGCATTGATCGAGCTCAGATTCACGATTGCGCCGCCCGAATGCGAGCTTGAAGGCCCACACATCAGGGCGATAGCCGCCTGCGAGGCAAAAAAGGCAGCGTCCAGATTCTCCGCAAGTGCGCCACGCCAGATCGCTTCGGTCGTCGTAGCGGGATCGTGCCGGGTGTCATTGCCGACATTGTTGACCAACACGGACAAACCGCCTGCGCAGGCGGCAAAGTCCGTGACGGCGGCCTTGAGGCTTGCGGTATCGGTGACGTCGATACGCCGGAACCATACGGGCGCGCCGATGTCAGCCGCGAGGGCCTCCCCGGTCGCCGCATTGATATCGATGAAGCCAACGATCGCGCCCTGCTCCACAAAGGCGCGGACGATCGCAGCGCCTATGCCGCTCGCGCCGCCGGTGATCATGACGGACCGTCCACGAAGGCACGGATAAGTTGCAAATCCGGGAGCCGGGCCGCCGGAACTCATGCGCTACCCAGGAATCGGGCAATCTTCTCGATTGCTATGTGACTGACACGACGCACTGCGTCCGCCGAGTTCGATCCGTTGTGCGAACCAAAGATGCAGCGGTCAAACCCCCGCAGGGGCGAAACAGCCGGCAGCGGCTCGACCTCGAATACGTCCAGCGCCGCGGAATGAACAATACCGGTTCGCAAGGCGTCGATGAGAGCATTTTCTTGAATCACGGGACCCCGGGCGACGTTGACGAGACGGACGCCCTGCTTAAGTGCAGGCAGTATGTCGGTGTTGAACATGCCGCGCGTGCTTGAATTGAGCGGGCAGGTGAAGATGAGGAAGTCCGCCTCGCCGAGCCTGTCTGGCCAGGTTGCGTTTTCCACCGGGATACCTTCAGCAGGCTCGAAGAACGGATCGTACGCGATCACCCTTGATCCGCAGGCCAGGATCCGCCGGGCGGTCTGCCGACCAATATCGCCGAAGCCGACGATCGCGACTGTCCGCCCGGACAGGCTGATGCCCGAAGGCTTCGGCCATGAATTGCTTGAACGAATTTCGCGATCGATGAAGTAGGTCTCACGCGCCAGACCTATCGCGTAGGTCAGCGCGACGTCGGCGACCTCCCCGCCAAACACACCGGGCGTATTTTCAACGGGAATGCTGTGATCCTTGAAAGCTTGGAAATCGACGTTATCGACGCCGACTCCCCATTTTACCGCCGCCTTGAGCCTGCCCGCAACGCCAGCAGTGACGACCTGCCTTGTTGCAGGATCGTCGCCGATGATCCATCCATCCATCCGCGGCACGAGCTCGATCAGCTCCTGCTCCGTCATTACCTGGGTGACTGTCGCAGGCACGCACTCGAGGCCCCTCGCCTCGAATGCAGGCACAAACTCCTGGATGAGACCGAGCATTGGTGGACAGGTGACGAGGACGCGCATTCAAAAGACCCGTGTTTCCTGCCTACGCTTCCGGCAGGGTTTCGCCGGCAACCAGTCGCATGAGAAGCGATTCCGCCATGAACCAGTCTGCAGGTTCGTCGATGTCGACCGATTCCAGACGCGGCGTCGCATACAGGAACGGCTTTCTGCCGATGCGGGCGCCCGTCGAGGCAAAGCTCTGCGGCGAGAACAGGTAGCAGACCGAGTTTTCCTCCATGTAAGGAGGCAGGTCCTGCGTCCTGATGAGGTTGTTGGGGTCGTGATTTATCGGTTGACCCGCAGCGGTGTAGAAGCGCGTGTGCATGCGGTTCACAGAAAAGAGCGAGTCGGCCTCACCCGACCCGGACGCGGCTACGTATCGCCCAATCATCGCGCGGATCGTCGGGGCCTGCAGCAGCGGGTTTGTCGTGTGCGTCATCAAGAAGTGGTCTGACTGGACATTGGCGATGTCGTCGGCCAGCACCAGGTTCATGGAGACGAAGTCGCCGCAGATTTCGGGTTTGCGATCGCGGATCATGACCTTGCCGCCGCCATCGCCGTCATTGAGACCATTGGCAGAAAGGATGTCGCGCGCATCCGTGTTGATGACGATGCGGTCAATCTCGGGGGTGTCAAGCAGAGTTTCGAGAATCCACCGGAAGAGCGGCTTGCCCGCGATCATCCGGAAATTCTTCGACGTCACGCGCGCGCTATGCGCCTTCATTGGAAGAAGGGCCGTCAGACTCTTGCCATCAATCACGCGTCAGGTCCGCCGCTGCCGGAATAGCAGTCCACGCAGCGCCGTTCTCTGCTCTGGAGTTCTGTTGCACCTGCGCGCTCGCGATCTTCGCTCGAAGCTTCGACGACTGCGGATAGTAGTATGAGACCTTCTGAGCCTGGGAAAGCGCCCTGTGCTCGTTGTGGCCGCGATACGTACCCAAGTACTGGTTGAAACGGAAACCGACAATGCCGCCAGCTTCCTTCATCAGCGTCTTCTCACGCAGCGCAACGCCCATGTCATGGCTCACGCCAGCGGAAAAGCACTTCACCATGTCCCAGAAATGGAAGTGCACCTCCGGCATGATTGCGCGCATCGTCAGCGCTTCGCGATAGTAGCGACGGCGCGTCTGCCGCAAGGTCTCTTCGTGGATGTGGATCACGGCGGCTTCCGCAACATAGCCGATGCGGCCGCCGGCATTCACGATGGTCTTGGCGAGAACCATGTCTTCAAGCCCGGTCACCGTCTCGTCAAACCGGAATTTCCGCCACGTCTCCGCACGAATAGCTGAATTGGCGTTGTTGCAGAAGAAACCCTGCTGCGGCAGCTGGCTGGAAGCCCCGAAATAATGGGCGAACACTTGGCGCTCCGAAAAGCGGCTGACGTCGTGCCCGATCTGCCGTCCGTACGCGTAGTCGCACAGGCCCGCTTCGAGCGGCCGGATAAGGTTCTCAAGCCAGTCAGGGTCATTTGGAATGCAGTGCGCAGAAATAAACACCAGAATCTCGCCGGTGGCCGCCTCGCAACCAATGTTCAGCGAGCGGCCGAAGGTGAATTCGTCCTTCGAGATGTGAACAATGCGGCAGCCGCGCTCGCGCGCGATTGCCAACGTTCCATCCTCTGAGCCTGAGTCCACAAGGACTAGCTCCAGTTCCCTGCCCTCGTTGAGGTGTTGTGACTTGCAGGCCTGCAAAGCCTGCCCAAGCCATTTTTCCTCGTTGAGCGCGCGCACAACGACGCTAACGCCCATGCCTCCCATCCCTCGCTCCCCTTGCGGACGCACACCGAGACCGGCACACCGAGATCCAGCAGGCTTTGATACCGCGAATCCGTGCGCCGGTCAAAACGCGCTGATTTCGTTAGCAAAATGCGGCAGATCAACCAAACGCCCTGAGTCAGCGCTTGCGCGTCGTTCTTGATCTTTTCGAGCCACTTGCATTGGACTTGGAGGACTTGGAGGACTTGTTTCGGGTAGTAGCGCGGCGGACGGTCGGCCGAGACGGCACCGTTACGACTCGGAACACCGCAGTATCCCACGCAACTCCCACCGACGTTACGGTTTCGGCAGCAAGCACTTCAGCATCGACAAAAGCCCGGACATTCGGGGAACTGTCGGAGCCATAACCGGTGAATACTACGTGGCCTCCGATTCGAACCAGCGGTGAGAAGCTTTCAAAATCGGACTTCACCGCCTGGTAGGAGCGGTCCCCATCAATGATTAGCACGTCGTAGAGCCGGTCTGCCGCATCCTTGAGGGCATTCGGATCCGAGCTGCTTCGCTTGAGCAAGCGGAACTGACTCGGACCCATGCCCGCTCGGGCCAGATTCCGTCGGACAACCCGCTCGTTCACGGGGTGATCTGTCAGCGCATCGGGAACCCGGCCTTCGGGGGACGAATCAAGGGGATCAAGCAGGGTAAAGTGCACATTGGAAAAGCGGTCCTTGACCGCATCGAACACGATCGCCGCACCAACTCCAAAGAGCACCCCGATCTCAAGGATGGCGATCGAAGCTCCTTTGGTCGCCCGAGCGACCAGCAAGCGCACGAGCAGATCCTCAATTGCCGCCCCAAAACGTCCATCGAGCTCGCGTTCCACCTCCGCCGCGCGCGCTGCCATGTAGGCAAGACCCTGGCGCGAGGTTGTCACAGACAGGCTCGGCGCCCACTGGGCCTCCAAGAGCTGCATGTGCTCCACCTCAAGTTTGCGATTGGAAACCCGATAGGATGACGCGTTGTCGACTAGTGCTGACGCTGCATCAATCTGCGCCATCTCGGCCAACTGGGTCGCTTCAACCACAGCTTGCTCGGTCCAGGCCTTCAGAGCCGAAACCTCCTGCATGATACTCAACACATCCGAAGCCTCAGCCTTCGGGACGATCAATGCTTCAAGTCGAGCCTCGATTTGCGCAAGTTCCGTTGCGCTTGATTTACCGAGTGAATTGATCGACCGTTCGATTGTTTCGACTTCCCTGACCCCTTCTGCCTTCGCTGCATCGAGTGCATCCTGCAGCGCGATCTGCTTGCCTTGGATCAGGTCCAGCGTCTGCGCGAGGCGAGCCGCCTCCGTTGTAACTTCAGCCAACTTGGCGACAACAACCTTCTCGATCTTGGTGTCGATGGCCGCCACGTCGAACATGCTAGCGGAAATCTTCGCGTCCAAACGTGACCGGTCGACCGCGGCTTCTGAAGACAGGTCGCTCAGCTCTGCGAGCTCGCTCTTGATGAACGCAACATCAGCGCTATCCGCCTTGAGGTCCGTCGCGACCTTGAGCGCCGAAACGTCCAAGGTCAGATCGGCAAGATCGGAAAGGTCTGCCTTTGTAGCGAGCAGCTCTCTGAGTCGCGACTCTGCCTGCGCAAGTTCGTTTACTGCGGAGGCCCCAACGACAGTGACTAATTCTTCGAATCGTACTCCTTGTGCGGCGGCGTCAGCCCTGACAGCAGACAGCGCCAAGGCTAGCTCAGCGTACTCGCGCAGAAGTGCAGACAACTTAGCATCGCCAGCTGCTTCCGCACCCTCAAGAGCGTGCTTAAACGAATTCTGCTGCGCTTCGAGAAGCTCGATTTTCGATCCCCACCCTGCAGCGCCAGCGGCAAGGCTTGCCAGCTCACCTCCAAGCGCGCGCTCAGCTACTTCGTGCTTGCTATCGATAGCCGAAATCTCCGCGCGGATTGCTTCAATTTTCGTGACCATGAGCGACTGCTCAAGCGACACTTGAGACGCCGCTGCCTGGAGTCCGGCTAGCTCCAGTTTGATTAGACGGGATTCAGCTTCATCTGCTTTCAGGCTAAGAGCAGCCTTGTGCTCGGCGGCTAAGTTGTTCGAGAGAATTTCGGCCCGCGACGCTGTTTGTGCCACCAACGAGTCAGCCGTTTGAACCCGGTCCTCCAGACGTGAAATTGACTGTTCAAATGTCCCCAGACGACCATCGACGTTCGATAGGTCTTGCGACACTTTTTCACCAAACTCAGACATCCACGTTGACAACTTTTCAAGTTCGCCATCAACCCAGCTGCGTTGGTCAGTCATACCACTCAGCACGGTATTCACTTTTTCCTGCAGCGCAGAGATCTGCTCGGCCCCGTCGACACTCGCGACTTCCAGGCTCCTCTTGATAGTGAGGCTCTCGGACTCCAAGCTCGCTATGCGATCGAAGGCATCAACCATCCGATTATCGACATCCGCTAAGCCCCTGGAGACTTCCGCAACGAGGCCTTGGGCATGCCCCGCAAGGTCGGACAGGTGATCGCTCAAAAGGGCAACGTCGTTGTCGGCCTTGGCAGCAATGGTCGAAACCTGACTTTCCAGGGTCGCGATTCTTGCAACCCCGCGTGTATCTGCAGCCTCTATCTTTCTTGTAAAGTCTCTTCCCAACGCATCCACAGAACCGACAACCGCAGCTACAGCTCGGTCGATGTCTGTCACGCGATCAGTGAGACGCGCCTCTGATGTCAATACCTGCTGGCCAAGGCCTTGCAGACCTGCGTTTACAAGCGACGTGAGGGAACTTAGGCGTTGCTCGGCCGCTTCGACCATGTTGCGGGTCTCAAGCACTTGCTGGCCAAGTGCTTCCGAAGCGACCTCTGCTGCGTTCGCTGCCCCCTTCGATACATCATCGAGATAGGCGATGCGCTCCAATACAAGTGACATGTGCTGCGCATCACTGTTGGATTTATTCCTGACGCGCACCAGTTCAGCTTCGATCCTGGCCGCCCGTTCCGCCAGCAGCTCGAGATCGCCTGCTGTTCGCACCTGATTCTCGACGCCAGCCTCTGTGAGCCCCTCGATGACCGCCATGCTGTCAGCAAACGCAGCGTCGGCCGCCTGCTGGCGCCGCTCCGCCTCTTCGAAGCGCAACCGCAGGTTCACGATACTGGCTTGCAGATCGTTTGCCGCCGCTTCTGCCGAAACCGCTGTTCTTCTCGATGCGGCATCGACGCGTGCCAAATGCTCGGCAAGGGCCGACAGTCTCTGCGTCTCCGCTCCGGCGACTGCCTTTGCCCCAGCTAGACCTGCGTCGATGCTCGCAATTCGAGCGTTGAGCGCATCGATGCTGTCCTCTGCACGCTTTTGGGCATCGGCCATTCTGCGCAGATCATCCTTAACGGCGCTGTCGAGGCTGATGATGCGTGATCCAACGTCCTGCACACTTGCCGCCAGCGACCGCTCAATGCGTCCGGCAATGGACGTAACACTCGAGGACTGCCGCGCGTGCTCATTGTGCGTGTCGCTCTTGAGCCTTTCGAGAGCGCCGGATGTCTCGAGCAGCCGTTGCTGCAAGGCGGCATTCTCGGCGCTGAGGCGCTGAGCGAGTTTGACGACCCTGTAGGCGAAGTAGAGACCACAAACACCGAGGAGCGCCACTCCAGCTCCCGCGAAGAGCATGGGACGGAGATCCCCTTGGGGCGGCATGGCAAGAAGGAACCCAGCGCCCGCAACCAGACACGCGACCATGGCGAGGGTCACCGGAGCCATTCGACGGCTGAGGATCTGGGTCACAGCCCAACGACCGACAGGGAGACGCGAGCTGGCTGCGACCTTCTTCGTGGCTGGCGCACCGATCGAAGGTTCGGCTGCGGACGACATTCTGGCAGGCTCTGCTCCCGCTACTGCGGGCTGGATGACCGGTTCATGCAACACCGGCTGAATTGTTACCTGTGGCGGCACAATAGCCGCTGCTGGTTCCCGACCGATAAACGACTCGCTCCCCCAAGCCGGACCCGACCTGATCGGGAACAGCGTCAGCCCTGCGGCCGCCGATGTCGTTGTTGTAGGCACAGGTACCGCTGCGGCGACAGCAGCCAGCGGGCTCGGCGAGCGCACCGGGATCTGCACCGGACGTATATAGGAATCCCGTCCATTTCCGACCTTGCCCGGCGCCGGAGCAGTCTTCTCCCCGGCCTTTGCCGGGAAAAGCGAGTTGAAATCGACCCGCGAGAACACTTCCAGGTTGCCGCCAACGGTGGCGTTGAAGATCGTCGTCTTTCCGCGCAACTCGCTGACTTGCCTGGCATAACGATAATGGTCGATCATCTTGTCGACCTGCGGATCGTGCCACTTACGATCCTTGCCAAAATAGCGCGGGTCAAAATGGTTGGGATCGTTGTCCTGAGTCGACGTCAGCCCGAGACCAATCTCGCCCCGCTCAGTCATGCCTTCCTTCTTCACGTCCGGCGGGATCGTGTAGGAGGTGTCGCAACCGATCAGGTAGATTTCTGAGAAGCCCATATACATAGCGATCTGCAGCATCGTGATCGCAACGGTGAAGGGCTGGATGACGTGCTCGTTGATGTCGATGGAGAACATCGAGAACGGCGGATAGTCCTTCGAATTCCAGCGTTCACGAAAGTAGGCGACATTCGGAAGCGCCGGCAGAATCTCGCGAGTCGGCGTCAACACCTTCGAGATGTGATCCTGCAGCTCCGTTGGGAAAAATGCCTGCATCGTGGGATTGTCCCGCAGCATGGCTGCAATCTCTACCGAACGATCCGGGAGCACACGTGAATCGACGCACGTGTAGAATGTCGGCCGCCACTTGACCCGATCGAACAACAGAAAAATGCTGTTGCAGCCGAAGACAATCTCGCCCTCTAGCTTGGACAGATCCATTTTGTTGAGCGAGGGGCCATTGCCCATCACGAAGCAACGTTTGCCTTCGTAAGCGTTCTTGAATCGCCGGAGATCGTCCGGCCGCACCAAGGCGGGCTCCGACGAAACGAGCGGCTGGATTTCTACGACAGCGGGCTTTGGTGGCGCAGCACGCTTCAGAAGGCACGCATCAAATGCTTCCTTGACCGCAGCGTAACCTGGGTCAACCCGGAATGCCAGAATGTTACCCCAAGACTCGCTGGGAATGGATCTGCCTGGATAGGGCGTCACGCGTCGCCAGTCATGGGCAATGCCATAGCGAACGATAGGATGCCACTCGCTGATATAGACAGAATACCCTAGCCCCTGCAGGAACTTCGCGATGTCTTCCCAATTGTGGCCAAGGGGTACCGTCTTGGCATCCTCGTACTCGCACTCGATCACGTCCGGCTTGATGCGATCCCATGGCACACCCTTGAGAACCGAGAAATCAAAACCTTCGGCGTCGATCTTCAGGAAGTCGACCTTCTCGATCCCCCAGGCATGGACATAGTCGGCGATGGTTGTGACATCGACGACGTTGGCTTCCTGGTGCGTCTCGCGGAATGCATGCAGCGCACTGATGCCAGTGCTTTCGGGGGACTTGTAGAACGCGACGCCGCTGGCGGGTTTGTCACTAACTGCCCGTGTATCGATAACAACGCTTGTCGCGTCGCCAAGCCTGGCGACGAGCTGCTCCCGGTTCGCCGGGTCGGGCTCGAAGCAGTGAATCGTCCAGCCCAATTCATGGAAGAACGCTGCCGAGGTGCCGATGTGGGCTCCAACGTCTAGCAGTGTATTGCGACGCCCTTTTCGATCCCGCAGCAGCCGCGCCACTACGCCGGTCTCGTCAACCGAAATGTGGTCAGATCTTTCGTAGCTCACGATCCGGATGCCAATTGGTTGCCGCCTCGGACCTGCCCGGACGCCCTTCACGATAGACTTGATGAGACGGTCCCAGGAATGCTGCTGAATGTATCCCTCGCGACTCGTCCGGATTGCGTCGATGTATTGCTGGTATCGCGCTCGCATCTTCCGGACTGCCGTCGCAACAGCCATTCCGCCATCATCTGAAACAACCTCGCCCCAACCGTAGTGCCGGACGACCTCAGCAAGCCAGGTTCCTTCCACCACAATGAGCGGTCGTCCCAGTGTGATTGCATCAATAAGGATTCCTGACGGTCGCTCCGCGAACGCAGCAGCCTTGTAGGGCAAAACAACGATGTCGCCGCTGGCGAGAAAGTCGATGAACTCGCGTTCGTCGAGCCCCCGCTCTTCAATTTTGACAAGCGGGTTCCGAATGCTCTGAAGCCCGGCCAAGAGAGCGCTTGGCGTATCCGAGCGCGCACGTCCCGCGACAATGCACTGGAACTTCGGCTCGCCTGTTGTTGTGAGACTGCGGACAGCCTCGACTGTGGACAGAAAGCCTTTCTCTTCGCGCATCGCGCCCGGAAACAAGACGATGGGCGTTTGTCCGGCCTCGAGTTGCTTCAGTGGCCAGCGCGAAACGTCAGCCTTGTCGTCAAACGTGGTGCTGGGATGCGGCGCGACATCAAAGAAGATTCCGGTCTTCCTTTGCAACACAGCCTGGATGTTCTCGGTCGCAACCGTGAGTCGGATCCTGGGATCGCTTGCGACCGTCTTCGCAAAATGGGACCACGCATTGAGGTAGTCGTCCGACTTGTAGGCATCGACCGACAGCCAGAAAAGGTGAATCACAGCCGAGACATCATCGTACTTGGCCATGACCTCTTGTACGAGGCGAGCGTGTTCGAAGCTGCCACAGTACATATAGATCATGAGAACTTGGTCGGGAGCAGCCCGCTTCTCGCTTGCGATGGCCGCTTCAAGCGCAGCAACGAAAGAATCTGACCGGGGATGTTCGATCCCGCGACCGGCGATCTCCCAACTGTGTGAGTCCAGAAGGAGATGGACCTTCATACCCGATGGAACCAAAGCCAGATCCATCTTCTTGTTCATCAGGAAACTGACGTCTATCGACCTTGCGGCGGCAGCATTCTGTAACTGGAGATCGTAAGGGAGATAGTGCCCCATCCCACCAAGCGCATCTGGGTCAATCATCAGGATTCGCGGCGATGCCTCATGGGCTCGCACCGAGGTGAGCGTTTCGTCCTCGAGATCTTGCCGCAACAGGTCCGACAGGCGATCGGCCATAGCCATCGCCTCAGAGTGAGTAAGTGGGTCAACGTGGACACCGGGCTCCCGCATCTCCATGAGCGTTGCCCGGAAGACCGCCATGACTTCGTCATAGAGTCGGAAGTCATCCCGAGTCATATGCTCAGGCGCGTGCAGCGACTGCCATTGATACTGCCAGATCGGAAACGCCCTGTCCCGATAGGGCGAACTCATCAGGACGTCGAGAACGTGCTCGTCCTGCCGGAAGCCCGTTACTTCCCATTCAATAAACGTGCGCGCGGCTTCGCAATCCGCAACAATCGTGTCGACATCGAACGTTTCGCGCTCGATGTCGGATCGATCGACCTTCACTCTTCGTAGTCGGAGTGGGATGGGCGATGCGTGTTCGGACCACGCCGTTGCGCCGATTGCACGCTGAAGGGCCCTGCCGAACCGCCCTACATCACCGTGTCCAAACCACAGGCGTCCTCGCGCAAGTTTGTCGCTGGCGCCGAAGAGCGCTCTTACTGACTCAGCGAGCCGAGCCTCTGGACGACGCAGCGCCGCGACAAGCGCGTCAACATTGCGATCCAGGTCAGCGATAGCGGAGGGGCTACGATACGAGCGCGGCTTGACGTCAAAGTGAGCAATACGAAGCGGGATGGCAGGATTCGAGACAACGTAGCCGGACGCTTTGAGGATCGCCGCTAATGTTGTGTCGCATCCCAGCGATCCGATCAAAACACCTGCTGTATCTGGCGGCACAGCGATTGGCGCGCGGAAAACATAGGCATCGTATGAGAAGAAGTTCTGTTCGTGGCGGCGCATGTCACTGACATGGCGCTCTGGCCAAGGCGGGCTCGGCGTCATGCCTTGAATAAACATACCGTTCGGCGTCACGTTCCAGCGCGTCAGCGCGAAGCAGGCTTGCGCCGGCTTGAGCCCGCTCGCGACGATGCGAGCAACTGTCTCGATGGGGAAAAGGATGTCGGAATTGGCAACCGCCACATATGCGTCGCCCACGGTATTGGAGTACAAGAATATGTCGGCATACGTCGGCCGAGTGGGGAGCGTCGAGATGACGACCTTGCCCTGCTCGACCTCTCGCGAGAGCTGTTCGGCTAACGTCGGGTCGATCCGCGCGAACAGCTCTTTGCGGTCGCCCTCAAGCAGCACATGTGTAGCCGCCACGCCTGGCGTCCGGGCATTCAGCAACGCAATCTTGACGTTATCCTCGAGAATGTCTCGCGACAGCTTCAGATGGAACGAGGTAACCACATGCAGAAGCTCGCCCCCCGTACCTTCGCTCGATGAACCCGTGACCGACATCTCGTTACGCCTACTCAGCCAATCTGCCACTCAGCTTCGCTCAATCCCGACGCGGGTTAGGCAAAGTTAGGTACGCCCGGCTGCGACCTCGTCCACATTCTGGATAGATTGATGTCGCAGCAAAAAGGGATGTATCATCAAACTTCTTGCTCAATTGTTCAAGCGTTGCACATGGTAAAAGGCGGGCCGCGCTTAGCGAGCTCTCAGTCGCGCTTCGGCAACCAGACCACTCCCATCGGCTCGAAGGCCTCGTCCAGACAGTGCTTTGCGCCTGAACCTATGAGGGCCCACATTTTCGTCATCGCCCTCATTCAGGCATCACCCGCCAGACGCTCTTCCTCGTCGCCTCCGCTGCGTTGGTCGCGTGTTGATCGCGGCGCCCGAGCGCAGGGGTGTTGTGGATGGTATAGATGAGGACTTCTTGCCCGCAATGTTGGGCGCCCCAACCTGCTTTGCTGTCGGGTGATCCTTGACCTGGAATACGACAGTGCGACCGGCATT
>VFQT010003629.1_pt1 | contig 13854 bp, 14 predicted proteins | sample 3512381 | NCBI WGS metagenome assembly VFQT01 (sample SAMN10412376, study PRJNA504923) | tailings metagenome | isolation source: Relicate 2 Philex TSF3 active mining site | place: Philippines: Tuba, Benguet | collected 2017-08-29 | reverse complement strand
CTCATGACCGACCCCAACTTTGTACTCGGTGAGTGGTTGATCAGCGTTATTGATCCGACAATCCCAAAGTCGGCCTTCAATCAGCCGGCGAAGGATCGCCAGCCCTTCACGTATGGTGATCTGAAGGCGATTGGCAAGGACTCGATACGGGTCAGCCGAGGCGAAGAGAAGGGCACAATGATCTATCGAGCCGAGTTTTCCCCTCTCGGGTCTTTTGAAGACTTCATCGATTCATTGACGTGAGTCGCCGGTTGACAGACCGAACAATTCGCCGGCACACCTTGTCGGGATCTTCATGCTCCCAGACCCTGATCACGAGCCACCCGGATTTTCTTAGTGCCAGATCAATCTCCACGTCGCGCCTCTTGTTCGCTCTGAGCTTTGGCAGCCAGTAGTCGCGGTTGGTTTTGGGCTTCGAGCCATGATCCGGGCAACCGTGCCAAAAGCATCCATCAATAAAGACGGCGACTTTGGCGCGGCGAAACACCATGTCGGCAGTTCGGCGTACTTCCGGGAGGGGTCGCGCCGAGACGCGAAATCGAAGACCGTTGCGGTGGACGAGCGATCGGATTATCAGCTCTGGATTGGTGTCTCGGCTTCTATTGCCCACCATTGACTTTCGGACGCCTTCAGAGGTGGCCCAAGACGTCAGGTTGGGGGCGTTCTTCATATTCAAGTGTTCTGTTTAGCTCGACCTTAACTTCGGATAACAGTATGAGATCACACTGGAATCCCAAACGTTCGTTGTCCAGACTGAACGACGAAAGTGGGGACGTGATGAGTCATAGCAAAGGAAATTGGCATTTCAGGAAAATGAGCGTGGACGATCCCTTGATGGGCGTTCCTCCGTCAGCTATCGATCCAGGGATTCACGGTCTGGTCAGAGAGTCTGTTCAAAACTGCTTCGACCAGCGAAATCCAGGTGCCCGGGTGACCATTGAGTTTGAACTTCTCGAACTCAATGGTCACGAGCTTGACAGTTTCCTGGAGGCAGTGGGTTGGACCCAGCTTCGAGTCCACCTTTCGGGAATTGCGGAGGGTGATTCTCATCAGAAGGCGCTAGTAGCCAGCGCGCTTCAAGCACTCGAGCAGAGAAAGATGCGCTTGCTTGTGATTCGGGATTTCGATACCAAGGGTTTGGACGGGCCAGAAACTTCGTCCCCAGGGGTCAAGCCGGGGAACTTCACCAAGCTTTGTCGCGATGGCATGGTCCCCACCGCAGGAGTTGGAGGCGGATCATTTGGCATTGGTAAGTCCGTCTACTGGAATCATTCGCGGGTTCGCTCAGTTGTGATGTCGTCCCGCTACATGGAAGGCACGGAAATCCGATCTCGAGTTTTCGGCCGCGCCTATCTCCCCGATCATTACCTCATTAGAGAAGATGGCTTTCAGCAGTATTCAGGGCATGGCTATTGGTGCAAGTTTGACGACGAAGGCCAAACGCATTCGATGACATTTGAAGAGGCAGGAGTTTCAGAAAAATCCCCTCTTTCAATGCTGTGGAGAGAACCCAGTCTCGTTGGTACGACCATTGTCTCGATGATGTTCGACAGTGGCGAAGAGTCTGAGCAGACACTTGAGGAGTTAGCAGTCGAGCTCAAGGACGCTGTGAATGTCAACTTCTGGCCCTTATTGCGAGATGACCTTGTCGATGTCCATATCCGCTTTCCCGGAGGCGCATACATCCTGGACGATTACGACCAGGTATTCGAGCCGTATGTGAGAGCCGCCGAGGCACCAACTCACGAGCCGCAAGGCGGGACTTTGAAGCCGAACGGCGACAACGCCTGCTCGCAACCAGTGTCGTTGAGAGTTCCCAAACGAAGGGTGGAGGACGTCCACGAGGCTCTTACCGGAGAGACTCAATTTGGAGTCACGATCCTCTCAGATGATGAACGAGGAGAACTCGAGCAACTTGAGCTTCGTTACCGACGCCTTGTCTCGGGTTTCCGTCTGGTCAATACGGCAGCTCATGTTCGGGGACCGCGGATGGTTGTCAAATATCAGACCAATGGCGCTCGAGATTTTCCTTATGTTGCGGTTTTGCGAGCCGGCAAGTACCGCAGCATCGACAACGAGATAACTAACGAAGACATGCTTGTTGAGCAGTTCATCCGCGATAGCGAGCCTCCTGCCCATGACAAGTGGGGATGGCCGGAAAAGATCCGGGAGTACTACCAGCCGGGTTGGGGAGTTGCCTTCAATGAATTCATGCAAGAACAGCGCTCCATCCTGAACAGACTGCTGAGGAAGGTCCTCGAAGGAGGATCGGGAGTTCCGGAAGGCCTTGCGAGAAAGCTGAGGGGCGGAACGGGAATTGGCGATCGAGTACGCTCGACCACTTTCAAACTTTCGGATTTCCAATGCTCATTCGAGCTCTCCGAGGAACCTGGGGTCGTTGAAGCGAGTTTTCTGATTACTCGTGTGCAAGGTGAGGGAGCATCTCGAGACTGGCAGTCAGTTGTCGCACTAGAGGTTGTAGGCGAACAAGGCAACTCCCGTATCCCTATATGGATGGCCGAGGTCGAAGGCAGTCCAGACCTGCGCATTTCACCAATTGGGTCCGGCCCGGAAGTCACTGAGTATTTAGTGGAATGTCCAGCGGCCGTCTCGTCATTCCGGGTCAATCTCACCGGAGGACTTGGCTCGTTCTCCCCGGTCATTAGACATCGTCTTCGGGTTGATGGACTCCATCGAACCCAGCAAGTGGATTCTCCAGGGAAAGCCGCTCAACTCGTGGGAGCAGAGCAATGAGACGAGGGGCAACTTCATTTCCGCAGATTTCGGTTCCGGCGTCTCAGATGACTGTGGAAGTTCGAACCGAAGGCTCCGATTGGATTCCGTTCAAGACTTTTGAAGGATCAGATTCCCACGTTCAGTGGGAGGACTGGCAGGTCTTTCTTGAAGATCTCGACCCGATCGAGGGTTCAGGGCCAATAGAGCTTCGGGCATCGCTCCGAGTCGTGATTCCGGCACCTCCCAAGAAGGCTAAGAAACCTCGCGAAAAGGCGATGGAGAAGTGGCATCAGAGTTATCCGATTTCCGCTCTCCGTGCAGGCACAATCGAAAAAGCCAATGCTGAGAGGCGCCGACGGTTTACTCTGGGCGAGATTCAGGAATTGCCTGATGGAGAACTCGAAGTTACGTGTCGATGGACTGGGAATCAGGCTGACCTCGTCAAGGGAGTTGAGCTCGAGGCGGTTATTGTCTCTACTTCCAATATTGACGTTGCGCCCGGAATCGGTGTCTCCCCGGGAACTGTCGTTGCAACAACAAACGGACTCAGCATCTCTCTACGTCGAGAGGTACCTCCGGGAAACAGTCTGTTCAACTACGTATGGCAAGACTTCAGCCTGGCGGAGGGCCATTTCGCCCCGGGAGGTCTATTTGCGGTTGATATGAACCATCATGCGGGACCGACAGTGGTCTTGAACTCTGCCCTTCCTGGGTTTCAAGCAGTGTTGTACTCGCGCCAAGTGCCGCTATCTGGAGCAGCACGATTGAACGATCCGAAGGAGCGGGTTGAGGATGCGCTCATTTTGATGATTGCCGAATCGGTAGTTCCATCGATCGCTGTACGAATTATCGAAGTTGTCAAAGAGTCGGTGGAAGACGAGGTGACTGAAGGGTTGCTAGATGAGATTGATTTCTCGCAGGTGGTCGAGTTGCTCGATCCGAACTTCTTGACTGTCGCCCGAGCTTGGACAAATTGGCTCAGCCCAAGTGGTGTAAATCGAGGGCTGAGCGAGTGTGCTCGGGAAATCACCGAGATCTACGTGTCAAAAGGTGTTGAGGCATTTCACAGATTCCTTCACGACGAACTACCGCGCCGGGTCAGAGCTGAGATCGGAGCAGAAAGCATGATGGAGAAGCTTCTCGAAAATGCCGTTGGAGTAAGAACAGCGATTGATGAGCAGGAGGATGGTTTGGAATGACCACGCTCAATCGCCTGACCACTCGACCACTAACTGCGGGCCAGGTGACCGCACTGATGAGCAGGCCGATATCGACTGCTGATGTAGAAGGTATTGCCACTGGTCTGTCTGTTGAGATCGATTTATATGGGATCGGTTCAGATGCGGCCACTGACCTTGCTAACTCCTCTAAGGAGTCGGATGTGGACCAGATGATCTCAAAGTCGCTGCACGAAGCGCTCCTCCCGGTCATCTCTACGAGACCTGCCCTGATCGGTGAAGGTGGGCTCTGGGAATGGCTGGCCCTCGACCCTTTTCGGGACTATTTCCTCGAGCGCTGGTGTGGAGGAAAAGAATGGCTTGCAGACTCGTCGCTCGAACGCCCCAAAGATGCCTCGATATTGAGGGCTCGATTGGTGCCAGCAAGCGTCAAGTCGCAGGCACGCCATGCAATTCTTCGGCTGTATATCCTCGCAGACTGCGCCTACGCAATTGACAGCTCCTATTCGAAGCTTCCGTTGTTGTTTGAGATGGATCAGGACATCAACACTGCGATCTTCGAGCGTCGACTGGGACTATCACCGGGTCTCTCAATGCTTCTTGCTGAGGCCGCAATCTCGATTGAGGGACCAGGACGGCGAACCCGACGACGCGCCTTTTTCCGCGAAGTCAATCTGATGATGTCAACTGTCTCCCCGGAATTTCTTCTCACGACAGCCGATGGCGAGCAGGAACTACGCACGCTCCTTCAAAATGTTGCTGACGCCGTCTGAGTTAGGTGGACAAGATGCGACTGAATGTCGGTGGAAGAGAACTCGTAGCTGACTTCGAGGTTCAAGACCCGACAGTTCCTGGAGCCAGGTTTTCGATAGTCCTGGAGTCCAAAAATGGCCAAGGTCGAAATCCGGACTACTTCCAAACACTAGAGCAACTTCTGAAAATCCTAGGGTCTCAGGGTTGCAAGATTGTTGAAATACAGCTTGTCTCGAAACCTGCACTGAAGTTCCCACCGGGTGAACGAGTCCTCCCGCTCAACTACCCGATCTACCTACCTGTGGTTGACGATTTCGCGCGGTTGAGGAAGGACATCTGTAGGGCGCAAGCGTCCATCATCACGAGAGCAAAGTCCGGTAGCGGGAATAGTCATCGGAAGATTTGCCTTGAGGTGTCGTCCGACAAGTCAGGTAAAGAAGTGTTTGGAATCTCGAGTGTCAACATCGTCTAGAAGGTTTTCGGCGGCCAGTATCTGACCGGATTGGCCGACCCGGGACGGAAAGGCACTTCCTTGCCTTCGTCTCCGATCACTTGCTCGAACAGGTCGCCGCTCTTGATGGGTTCGAGCTGAAAGGCGATGCGGCCATCCTTGTCTCGAGGACCCAGCACACTGACGATGCGATAGAGCGCCTGCGTGCGTCCATCGGCATATGCCACGACGTGCTCGATGCCCTTCTTCTCGAGTGTCTTCTCGCTCACTTTCCACCAGGCGCGAACGGAGTCGGCCAGTTCGAGGTCGGTGAGGTGGGGATGCCAGCCCTGGCCGGCGCGGTAGTAGCCGCGTTCGATCTCTTCCTGCGCGGGCTTCCACTTCTTGCCGAGGCGGATGATGAGAAGGGGTGTGGTGTTGGTGGTGAGTTCCATGAGGTTTCCTTTCGTTGGTCAGTAGTAGTGGGGGCAACGCCCCTGATCGTCGTGTTGCATGCGGCGGTGGCCGCAGTTCGTGCAGCGTTCCTCGGCTTCGGCGAGGAACGCTGCGATGTCGTCGTCGCAGTCGCGTCGGGATGACTTCTTCCCCGCCCGATAGGCGAGGAACGAGGTAAACAGTCCCATGGGCCTCCTAGAGGTAGCCCGACCACGAGGTCGGTTTCGGATCCGACTTCGGCTCTGGTGCTGGCCTGGCCGCTCGGGGCGGACACGCCAACTCCACAGCTCGACGAGTGATGAGCGCCAGCTGACGTTCGGTCGGCTGACCCACACCCATCATCGACATGGCGTGGTTGCACACCACCTCGTCGAAGAGCCGTCGCATCTCACGGGCGTTGCCGAAGCCTCGACCCCGCGGCATGGTAGCAATGGCCTCTTTCAACGCGTCGGCCACTCCCTCGCCGAGGCGATAGTCGTGCCGACCCGCCATGTTGCGGAAGACCTGCAACAACTCGTCGTCGGTGTAGTCGGGGAAATGGATCGTCGAATCGAACCGGCTCCGCAGACCCGGATTCGAATCGATGAACGCTTCCATCTCCTCGGGATAGCCGGCCACGATGACGGCGATCTGGCCGCGGTGCGCCTCCATGAACGTGAGGAGGGTTTCCACGGCCTCACGCCCGTAATCACGCCCGTCGACGTCGAGGCTGTAGGCCTCGTCGATGAAGAGCACACCGCCGAGAGCCTTCTTGCACACTTCGGTGGTCTTGAGAGCGGTCTGGCCGAGGTATCCGCTGACGAGATCTCCACGATTCACCTCGACCACATGCCCGCGCTCGAGAATGCCGAGTGACTTGTAGAGCTTGCCGACGAGGCGCGCGACCGTGGTCTTGCCCGTACCGGGGTTGCCAGTGAAGATCAGGTGCGGTGACGCCGGTACGACGCGCAGCCCCATGTCCTTGCGCTGTTTGGTGACCCACTGACGGGCCGCCAGCTTGCGCATGTAGGTCTTCACCGGAGCCAGACCGACCAAGTCGTCGAGCTGATTGAAGACGCGCTGCGAGCTGATGATGTCATCGGCCCGGTCACTGTGCTCTTGTCGACGCTTCTTCAATTCTTGGCCCACAGCAAGAAAGGTGTAGTTCTGGGCCTCGCGCAAGACGTCGATCACCTCGTGGAGGTTTTTCTTCGAGATCGGGTGCGCGGGCAACGAATACTCCACCCGCACCATGTACTGACGGCGATCGTCGATCTTTAAACTCTCGATGCGGACGTGCGCGCACATCCAGCTCTGCGACTGAATGCTTGCCCAGACCCGAAGACGATTGACGTCGATCTCGTCACCACTCACCTGACGCACCGGCATCTCGAGACGCAGAACGTGGCTGTTGTCGCCAAGTCGGCGGTAGCGCGCGGCGAGGAAGATGGGGGCCTCGTCGTGAGCGTTGGGGAGAAGCGGAACCTCGAGGACGAGGGGCGAATTGATGCCCAGATCGCCCTCGGTGACGACTTCTCCGACTTCGGCGAGCCAGCTGATGATCTCTTCGGTGGTGGTGTTGCTGATGATGGCGGTCTCCTTTGGGTTGTGAATGACGATGTCGGCCGAGATCCGGCAGGGGAGCGCAGCGGCGAAAGGACAACTCCACCGGCACGGGCCGAACGGCGACCCACCCCTGCCGGCTCTCGGCCGACACCTACTCAACGGACGCAGCTGGCTTTGGTGTGACCAGCGAGCGTGTCGTTGAGAGCGCCATTATGAGAATTTCCGAGATCTTTTAAGGTTGTTGATACTTTTAAAGACATGGTGGGGGAAAATGACCAGCTCAGACGGGTGGCTGTCGAACTCGAAATCGCTTACTTCAATTTGAACGCCGGTCGCCTGGTGCTGGGCGGTGTTCGCAAGAGCAGCGATGGTCGGATGGTTTTGCCACGGGGCTGGCTGTTGCCCGATGAGGATCCGGCTCGAGCTGCAAGTCGGATCTTCGAGGAGAGAACTGGGATCACGACGGGGGTTCACCAGCCCCGGCTAGCTGGTGCCTTCGTATATCCGGGTCGCGACGAACACTGTTTGACGTTGGCCTACGCCGTACTGGGAAAGACCCCGAACGGTGACAGTGCTCGGTGGGGGGAGAAGGTGACCGTGTCGGACTCGGTGACTCGGATGCGCGGCGTGGTGCGATCGAACGAGGCGACCGTCGCGGCATTGCACACGCTGCGGCGACTGTTATCAGAGGAGACGGTGGCTGCTCGGGTGGCGCCCGAGGTCGCCAAGAACCGAGATGGTTTGTTCAGACTGAAAGATCTGCAAACGGTGTACGAGCGGGTCATGAGCCGGCGGATCGACACGGCGAACTTTCGGCGCAAGGTGGAGGCGGCGGATGGCTTCGTCGAAGTGGTCGACTACGACGAAGTGATGGAGTCGTCTCGGCCCCCGGCCGTGAAGCGGGGGCGACGGCCAACGTGGTACCGCGCCGGGCCGGCCGAACTCCTCGAGCCACCGATTAGGTTCGAGGTGAAGTGACATCGGGAGGGGAACCATGGATCTGCCGCAGTGGAAGCCTCACAAGGATTCCGAGAAAAGACGACAATCAGCTATTGCGATAGCCGAGGCCGCGCTTGCTTCGAGAGAAGACATCACGGCGGCACATCTACGCGAAATTCTGTCAATCGCTGTTTGGAAGTACACCGAGTGCGACGGGAAGTACGCGACGCAATTTCGCTCAGAAGCAGCGTTATTCGCCCCATCCTCCCAGGTTCATCATGAACATGTTGTGCCTCGTAAGCAGTTGGTTGATCGGATGCTTGCTAATCCTGAGCTGGCAGGGAAGATTCTTGGTGAGGCGATTGGCTGTGTGGTGTTGAGAACGGAACATCGAGTGCTGGCGCAGGTTGAGAAGGCCGACGGTTCCCTTTCCGGCTGGGATCGATATCGCACCGCAGGGATCGATGTATGGGATCTGAAGAGTCAAGTGCGACTCTGGTAGTGAACGTCTAGCCCGTCGAGAGTGGGCGACGAATATTGCCCACATTTATTGCAGTTAGTTTGATTAAGGAGAGCCCCTGATGGAGGAAGTAAACCGGTGGTGGCCAGTCGAGTCCGATGGTCAGCTGGTTGGCTACGCGCGCGAACTGATTGGGAATCTCCTTGGCCCGATACTTAATCGAGAGTTGGCTTGTCTTTTGGATGATGCGAAAGACAGAGGACTCGATATTTCCCCTGAACTTGATCAACTAAGGCAATCACTGTGGGACTGTGATGGTCGGCCACCAGTGATGCTCGTCAACTTGTACACGGGCGTAGTTCTGGCGCATCGTTACTGTGTCTCACTCGATGAAAGACAGGGTTCGGACAACGAGTTTCGCACCGATCGCGATGAAGTCGTAGGTCACTCTGAGGACATTAGATGGGACTTCTTGAAGATGGTCGGGTGGACAACCGAGTTGGCGACTGAAAAATATGGGTTCTCGAGAGAGACTTGGCGGGATTTCTTTGTGACCTGTGGATTAGGACGTGAACCACAGTGGCCACCGAAAGGCGTCAACTACCGTCCATATCTATGAAGAAGGTCGACTGACTTCCAGGCCAAGGGGACGTGAACTCGCCACGCCCGGGCCCATTCGACAGTGGCTGTTTAGCTCGCCGCTTGTGGGGGCCGAAGGCATTATTCGCCGTCGATCTGCCGGAAGAGTGACTCGACGTCATCGACGGTGTCGAGACGAGCCAGATCTGTCGAGAGCGTCACGATTTCCTCGAGAGGAAGATCCGAGCGCTCAATCAACTCCTCCATGGTCAACGTCACACACTCCGACACGTCGACCATCTGCTCGAACACATCCTGGTCGAACATGGGCATCGAGATGGTGGGCCCCATTTCGTCGGTCGTGTCTTCCAACAGTTCGGCCACTCGACGGGCGACCTCGTTCGGCTCGCCGCTCTCGGCGAGCGTCATCAGTACGAGTAGTGACAATCCGGTCACCATGTCCGAACTGCGATTGATCGAGCGCTCGTTCGTCTCGGGATCGTAGATGTCATTGACGACTTGCATGATGAACGACAAGCCGCCGATCTCGTTCGAGAAGTCGGTGGTTCGCATCGTGTCGATGAGATGTCGCAGGATTTCGGTGTAGGCGGTGCAGTCGATCTCGGTGCCCTGGTTGGGGTCGGACGGATCGCCGTTGGCGGGCTCGATGGACATGATGACTCCTTGGGTCAGAGAAACAGAACGAACAGACCGATGAGGCCATAGACGATGACGAGAAATCCGAACACGCTGATCGAGGCCAACATGGCGACACCGACCAACGTCCAGATCAGACACGAACGCACGAGTCAGGCGGCCTTCTGCATCTCGCCACCGCCCAAGAGGTGGAGGGCGGCGAATAGCTCCGCTTCCTCGATGCGTCGGCCATCCACCAACAGGTAACCGAAACGGAGGATCCGTTCCTCGGCAACTCGGGTGAGTTCGTCGAGGCGATCGACGATCGACCAGGCGATAGGGGAGGTGCGGCCCTGGGGGTCGTAGAAGAGAATGCGGCCGGCTTCGTACGTCGACCAGATGTCGTACTGGCTCACACCAATCGCGTCGAGGCACGCCATGATGAGAAGACGGATGTTCTCGGCGTGGATGTGATCGGCACGGTTGTTCAGCCGAATCGAGGTGACCGCCGTGCGCTGTGAGATCACCTGTTTCACGCGTGGGCTGGAACGGGTGACCCATTCTTCGCCGGGCTGACGGCGACGGCTCTTCGAAAGAGAGTGCTTCAACTTGGCTTCGCTACGAGTGAAGGTGAGGTGGCCAAGCTTCTCGGTCGATGACACGACTTCGTCGATCACTTGCGAGAACACGGCCGAATCGACCTCGAGCACGTCGTCGGCAAGTTCCACCTGGATCTTCCAGTTGCCGTCGCCGTAGCCATGTCGCTTGACGGTGACGACTTCGTACTGGCGCCCATCGTCCATGGTCAGCCGGTTTCCGCACCACGCGTTCTTCACCAGATCCGGACCGTTCCAGATGGCGAGGATTCGGTTCCCGCGGCTGATCAGAACCGTGCCCTTCTCGGCCGATCCACGGAAGAGAGCCAACTTCTCGAAGCACATGGGCACGGCGGTGGTGTCACTCGACTCCTGCCAATACTCCGAAGAAGCGATCTGGTCGGCCAGTGCGGGATCGACTCGTCGAACCAGATCGAGATCGATCTCGGTCAGGTCGTGGGCCAGACCGATCACGAGAACGTTCTCGCGGTCGTTCGCCGTCACGACCGGAGCCTGGATGGCAGCGGGTGCGAAGCGAATCGTTTCGAGAGCGCCAGCTGGAGTCATTGGCCACGACGGCTGCTTGCGCGACTCGATGAGAACGACACCCACACCTGGGTGACGACGGCCGGCCCGACCGAGTCGCTGGCGAGTCTCCATCACCAATCCTGAGAATTCGGTGGTCACCGAGTAGTGCACGTTGGTGAAGTCGACACCGAGCTCGAGCGCGCTCGTCGTGAGGACGAAGCGGGCCTCGTCGTTGGCGATCTTGCCTTCCTTGTCGACACGAGAGTCGGCGTCGTCCCGGGCTGAATAGGTGATGACCGAGTTCGCAGCGGCAGCGAATCCAGCGCTTTCGATGGCCTTTCGAGATCCCTCGGCGAGGATCTTCACCCCCTCCTTCGACTGCACGAAAGTGAGTCCGGCGGGAGGGGCGCCTCGGAACCCACGGGCGATCTCGGTGTGGAGGGCCGGAATGAAGTCACGATGGGCGGCCTCGACCACGAAGGTCGTGAACTCCGGCTTGGGAGATCCGTCGGTGGAGACCGTGACCGTGTTCGATCGACCGGTGAGACGCTGTGTGAACTCGTCCACATTGGCGAGCGAGGCCGACGACATGAGGAATTGAGGGTTCGACCCCGACGCGTGCAGGCAGTCGATCTGCAGTCGCTGCATGAGTGAGGCCATCGTTGAACCGTCCTGGCCGGTGTAGGTGTGGATCTCGTCGAGGATGACGAACCGCAGGCCCGCCACGAAGCGATTCGACTTCTTCATGTTCGGAAGAACTCGCATATGGAGCTGATCGGGGGTGGTCACGATGAGGCGTGCCTTCTTGAGGATCTGCGGCTGCAGTTGCTTCGTGTGGTGATTCATCACGCCCACTTCGATGGGAGACAAACCAGCACCCAGCGAGAGAGTGAACAGTGAGGTGTCGGTGACGCTCTGCTCTGACAAAGAGGCGAGGAAGTCGACCTGGTCGTTCCCGAGCGCGATGCGGGGGAACACCGCCACCGCAGTTGCGGTGGGGTCGGTGGCCAGGGCCGAGAGGACTGGGGCCCACATTCCGACGCTCTTGCCGCTTCCGGTGCCCGTGGTCTGGACGACGTCATGGCCGGCGAGAGCAGCCGTGATGGCCTCGGACTGGTGAACGTAGAGGCGTGTGGGAAAGCAGCAACGAACTCGAGGATGAATGCCTCCGGGCTCGGGGCCGAAGACAGCTTCCCGTGCCAGCTCGGTGTGGACGGCGAATTCTGCATCGCCGATCACCGTGTGAACGTGCTTCACGATCTCGGCCGCGGCCGTCTCGTGGGTGGGAACCTCGAGCGGAAGATCGTCGAGTCCGAACGAGGCGAGCTCCGCGTCGTCGAGGTCGAGCCTGACGCCGTCGTCGCAGTTAGCGCAGTAGAGGCCGTCGGGGAGCGCGGCGTTGCTTTGGAGCCATCCACCGCGCTTGATGTTGTCTTCGCCGATCTGACGAAGTAGCCGCTGGTCACCGTTGTGGTGCTGATGGAAATTGCGGGTGTGGCCCTTGGGGCACTCGATGAGGGTCTCGTCGAACATGGTCAGGCTGCTTTCTGCTGGTAGTGGTGGATGGGGAGGGGGCGCCACGGGGTGGCGGGCTGGGTCTTTGGGCGCCGGCCGTTCTGGCTGGAGCCGATGTGCCAGGCGTGGCAGTCCGGGCAGCGGTACGGGTGGTGATTGGACTCGAGGCGCCGACGCTGCTCCTTGGCCGCTCCATAGGCACTGAGCTGGTCGAACATCTTCTTGTTGGTCGTGGGGCAGCGCCCCTGGTCGTGGTATTGCCTTACTTCTCGCTTCATCACTGCCTCCTTTGTCTGGGAGCATAGTAGCACCCGTTTTTCAGGTCACAACCCGGGTGTTCCGAGCTTTGAAACCTTCTGAACAGGGAGTTTAAGAAATAGCTCGCCCAGGCGTCAAGCAAAAAGTCTTATCGTTAGAACAAAATCTGTCTATCGTTAGGGATAAGAAAATGGCCGTAATGTTAGGAATCGAAATGGACGCTCTTGAGACCAACGTCGTGGAATTGGCTCAGGCCTTCGAACGGCCGCTGGAACGTTTGGATCTGTGGCTTGCCTGGGCGCCGTCAGAGTCATCGACTCGACTGCGAAAAGCGATCGAGTCGATTGGTGCCGACGACGAGGTGAATCGAAAGACGGCGCGCCTTCTTCTCGGATGGAGCGATTCATCGCTAACGGTGACGTCCATCGCCCGACATGCAGGAATCAATTCAGCAGCAGTCAGTCAGAGAAAGAGCCGCATTGATGGCGTGCTCGATGACTTGTTCGACGATGCTGACATGGCGAAACATCCGCTTGTCGTTTTGTGGCGTGATCGCGCATCACGTTGCGTTCGTGTCGCAGACCTACCGAATTGGATGACGGGATTCCTGGTGTCGGGTAGTGGAGAAAGCGAATGGGGTGTTCCACAAGACATCTTTTGGGTCGTGATGCGGGCAGTCATGCGAAATCCTCGCTTGATCGAGTCTTCGGGAGATCAATGGTTGGTCGATCTGAGTCTTGATCAGCGTGGAGATAACAAAGACCAACTGAGGTCGATCCTCGATTCGATCGCCGATTCACGGACCAAGAACGGCAGTGTGGTTCTGCAAGCGAACGAGTTCGAACAGCTTCTCGTGGACGTGGGTGTCTCGAGGCTCTCGATCGATTCCGTTGCAGCCGCACTTGCACGGGTGGCTCGTCGATCGGTGGCCTTCGGCGACGAGGTTCTTCTCCTGAGCGACATCGAATCGAAAAATCTCGGTCAAGTTGCGAAGAGTGTCATCAATCGTCTCGGCGTCGATCGCGCTGAAGTTGCTGGTCTGATCGCCGAGCAACACGGTCGCCATCCTCGATCGGTGGCGAACGAATTGCGACGCCTCTGATCGTTCACTGAACATTTCGTTCAACCGCCCCCGGGTGCATCAACCCTCATGCCACCATGTTTTATGGCCCGCATGAATGAGGCCGATCACGGCCACAACTCCGAACTCTTCTCTCGGTTCGAAGGACTCACCTTCGACGACGT
>VFQT010003626.1_pt1 | contig 13862 bp, 8 predicted proteins | sample 3512381 | NCBI WGS metagenome assembly VFQT01 (sample SAMN10412376, study PRJNA504923) | tailings metagenome | isolation source: Relicate 2 Philex TSF3 active mining site | place: Philippines: Tuba, Benguet | collected 2017-08-29 | reverse complement strand
CTTGACCGAACATGGAAAAAAACGATATGTTAACCGGGAAATGACTATTTTTTAATTGAATAAGGTCCGTTGCTGGATTAGGAAAAACATTGAAAGTTGTGTTTTCGTTTTCCGGAATATTTACTTGGTTGCAGGGGTATTGTAGGGAACAGGTGTCGTTGTCATATACAAAAACGATGGTTCCAGTAAAATTAGTCCAATCCGTGGAGCTTAAACTTGTAGGATAGTCTTGTATTGTTTCGCCGATCTGACCGAAGTAGAACATTGTTCCCGAGGATAGCGTGTCGCCATTTTGGTCGAGAATGGCTGCAATGTACGGATAGTTCACAAAGCCTGAATCAAGCATTTCAACCGATACCTGCGTTTGAACGCTATCGTTGTAGATATTTGTAACACAAAAAGAGTTGCAATTAATGGTTTGAGCCTTCAAGTTCAAGGCAAAAATCACAAAAATCAAAAAGGATATTGTTTTACTCATTCTACTCGTTTCTGGCTAAATTTACTGATATACAGCTTATTTTCAAAAACTATCTGATTGTTCCGATTCCTCCATCTACATGTAAAACTTGTCCCGTGATCCAACTGCTTTGGGGACTAAGTAAAAATGCAGCGCTTTCTGCAATATTTTCAGGAGTTCCAATTTGCTTTAAAGGGTGTCGCTGCGCATTGGCTTCGATCTTTTCAGGACTATTCAATAAATTCCCGGACAAGGGTGTGTTTGTAAGAGATGGCGCAATGCAATTAACCCGAATTGAAGGAGCAAATTCAGCAGAAAGCGCTATCGTCAAACCTTCGATGGCACCTTTGCTGCTGCTCACAATACTGTGAAAATTGAATCCGGTTTGAGCCGCAACAGAACTGAATAACACAATACTTCCATTGCCACTTTTTTTGAGATTGGGTAGACAGGCTTGTATACATTTCACTGCTCCCAAAACTTGGAGATGATAATCCTCAAGAAAGTCAGAAGTTTTGGCTCGCGCAAATGGTTTCAAATTGATCGCACCTGGACAATAAACCAGTCCATCCAAAGAATCCGGCAAAAAACGCCAGTCAATATCTTCCTCTAAAACACTTAAGTAATGTGAAGAGACATTTGGATGTTGATGTGTATCTCGGGATTTTGAGTAAGTTCCATAAATCCGATGATTTTCAGCAAGTAAATTTGAAAGTGCTTTTCCAATTCCTGAAGAATGTCCGATGATCAAGATGTTTTTCATATCCTGAGAAACAATTGTCGGAGCAATATGTTTTTGGTTTGCTCTCATGAGTTTGTAGTATTACGTCAATTGGGAAAACAGTAATGCACGATTCGTCTATAAAAAATTAGCTTTAAATGAATATTTAACAGCTTTCATCGAATAAATCACTGTTAAAAATTCCACGGTTTTTTTACTTTTGCCGAGCTTTATTACTAATGACATGCTGATACCCAAACAACTATTCACGCTAACGTGTGTTTTAGTGCTCACCTTTTTCTCCCATGCTCAACGAGATACGCTTTTCTGGTTCGCGGCTCCTGACGTTTCTTCAGGTGTAGGACAATCACCTGTAAAATTGCGTTTTCAAAGTTATGATCAAGCAGCCACTATTACAGTGAGTCAACCTGCTAATGGTGTATTTATCCCGGTAACCTTATCGATCCCTGCTTTTGCTATTGACAGTTTGGACTTGACTCCTTTTTTGGCTCAAATCGAAAGTCCAAATGGAAATGTAGTAGGTAACAATGGTTTGAAAATTGTATCCAGCTCACCGATCAATGTTCTTTATGATTTGCTGGCGGGCTCTAATAAAGAGTTGTTCAGTTTAAAAGGTGGCCGTGCTTTGGGGACCGACTTTTACACGCCTTTCCAAAAACACTGGGATATTGCTGCTACGACTCCGGCATCTTACTCTGGATTTGAAATTGTAGCAACACAGAACGGAACAACTGTTCTGATCACTCCAAGAACGGCAATTACTGGTCATGCTGCAAATATTACATTTTCGATAACGCTAAATGCCGGACAAACGTACAGTGCACGTGATGTTTCATCAACAGCGGTTACAACCTTGGCTGGATCTATCGTTTCGTCGAATAAGCCTATTGCGATTACCGTTTTTGATGGTCAACTAACTCAGGGAGTTTGTGGTGATGCCATCGGAGATCAATTGATTGCGACGTCTTCAATTGGTACGGATTATGCAATTTATAGGGGGACATCAGGATTTGATCGCGTGTATGTATTGGCAACCCAAAATGCAACGGCAATTGATGTGACCGGAAGTGGGGTGGCCTCATCAGTATTAGCTTCAGGGGAGACCTATTCCTTTGTACTTACAGATGAATTGATGTTTGTTCACAGTACAAAACCTATTTACGTATGGCATGTTTCTGGTTATGACTGTGAATTGAGTGCTGCAGTAGTGCCTAGTTTGAATTGCAAAGGAAACAATCAAATGGCGCTTTCAAGAAATAGTTCTGATAGTTTAGGGGTGATCTTGATAACACGCACGGGATTTGAGAACAACTTTACATTGAATGGTAACGCTGGTATTATTACGGGTGCTCAATTTAATTTGGTTCCTGGAAGCAGTGGACAATACAAGGCAGCTCGAATCTTCTTCAATACGACTGATGTTGGAGTTAATTCAACCAATTTGATCGCCAACTCCTCTGATATCTTTACGATGGCAGTTTTACAGGGAGGAGCATCAAGCGGAGCTGGTTTGGCATATACAACCGATTTTTATGCAACGGCTTATTCAAGTGCGGGTGTAGACGATACTGTTTGTGCGAATGTGTCGTTTCCACTAACGGCCGGTGTTGGTGGAGGTGCCATCACTGGTTCTTGGTCAAGTAATGGATTTGGATCTTTTACCAATGGTCTTAACTCCGTGCCAAATACCTATGTTCCTAGTCCACTTGATACGTTGATCAGTCCAATTCGATTGATCCTTTCAACAACAGGATACTGTCCGGTTGCTAAGGATACTCTATTCCTGCACGTAACACCAGCACCGATTGTGAATGCGAATGTAGATCAAAGTGTTTGTAGTAATAATGCAACGATACAATTAAATGGATCTGTTTCGGGAGGAGCTACAAGTGGTATTTGGTCGGTGAATGGTACCGGATCTTTCATTCCGAGTGCTTCTAGTTTAAATGCTTTTTATTCTCCGAGTGCTGCTGATATTACTGGTGGAGCTTTGACATTCGTCTTAACATCGTCGAACAGTGCAGCTTGCGCAGTAACGACGGATACAATGGTGGTGTTTTTTACAAATAGTCCTGTTGTGAATGCGGGAGTGGATACCATTACCGTTTGTGCGAACAATGCTACGGTTAACATTAGTGGTACAGTAACGGGACCGACAAGCACAGGGGTGTGGACAAGTTCTGGCAACGGAATTTTTTCACCAAATAATTCATCCTTGATCGGGCAATATTTACCGAGTGCATCAGATACCACTCAAGGTGGAGTAGTTCTTTATTTGTCCTCTACATCTAATGGCAACTGTTCAGTTGTGAAAGACTCAGTGGTAGTGATAATAACGAATGCACCTGTTGTTCAAGCGGGAATTAATCAGATTGTATGTTCAAATGACGCAGCTATTCAGTTGGCTGGTTCAGTCACTGGAGGTACATTTGGTGGTAACTGGACAGGAGGAGCAGGAACTTATAGTACGAATAACACAGATCCGGTTGCCGTTTATATTCCGACACAGGCTGAGATCAATGCAGGATCTTTGGTTCTTGTATTAACGAGCACTAATAACGGAATTTGTAATGCGGTTTCAGATGCTGTACAGTTTAATTTCGTTGCACCTCCTTTTGCTAATTTCACGAGTACTTCTGTTTGTGAAGGGGAGCAGACAACATTTACAGATTTTTCGCTTCCTGGTATTGGAGTGATAACTTCCTGGTTGTGGGATTTTGGTTCTGGGCCGGGTTCAGCTGCTCAAAACCCGAATTTCACATTTACGTCTGTTGGAAATAATCCTGTTCAGTTGATTGTTACTAATAGTTATGGTTGTGCAGATACAGCGTCAAACAATGCGGTTGTTTTCGATAAACCTGTTGCAAATTTCAACTTCACATTATCGTGTCCAAATAACCTTCTTACTGTGGATTTCACAGATGCTTCAACGTCTTCTTCAATAATCAATTTCTGGAGCTATGATTTTGGGGGCCAAGGAAGTGCGAATGTAGCGGATGTTTCACAAGTTTTTGCTTCGGGCGGATCTTATGCAGTGACGCATATTGTAGAAACAATCGATGGTTGTAGCGATACGGTGATCCAAAACGTAGTGATTGATCCATTGCCAAATGCAGGTTTCTATTACAACACGAGTGGAGGGTTGAATGTAGGTGCAGAATTCAATTTCATTGATACTTCGAATAATGCAGTTAATTATCTGTGGAATTTTGGAGATGGAGAAAATGCTACCACTCAAAATCCGACTCACATCTATTATCAGAATGGTAATTACTATGTGACATTGTACGCCACTAACAATTTGGGCTGTTTAGACAGTGCTATACAATTCATTGCGATTAATACGGTAACCACCGAAATCAATACCTTGATCCCAACTGTAATTTCACCCAATTCTGATGGCTTGAATGATGTTTGGGAACTCGATTTTCTCAACCTCTTATATCCGAATGCACATATTGAGATCTATAATGAGTGGGGACAAGTGTTGTTTACATCAGATGGTTATCAGACTCCATGGGATGGCACTTACAAAGGAGATGCTGTTCCAGATGGCAATTACTTTTATGTGATTGAGTTGAAAGCAGATGTATCTCCAAATATTTACAAGGGAGTATTAACCGTATTAAGAAAACGTGGGTAATATGAAAAAACAAAGACGTTTAATTCAAGTACTGATTGTTTGTTTGAGCTATTTCGTTGGGCATGCTCAGCAACAAGGCGTTTTCACCAATGTTTTGGCAAACACGTTGCAATACAACCCTGCATATGTTGGGAGCACCAATTATCACGAGGTAAGTATTTATAACAGAATGCAATGGGTAGGGTTCACAGACGCTCCTCGAAATTCGTATTTGAATTTCCATGGTTCTTACAAGAACAAAGCAAGGCATGGATATGGACTACAGTTCTCATCCGAACAAGCGGGAATCGTTTCTAAAACCGGATTCTATTTGAACTATGCTTATCAAATAAAATTCAACAAGACCTGGCGTTTAGGCTTAGGTATTCGACCAGGGTTTGTCCAATACCGTATGCGCTGGTACGAAGCAGTGATTGCAGATGAAGGAGATTTTGTTTTTTCTGGAAACGTTTATTCAGGTAATGGAGTAGATGTGCAAACCGGATTTAGATTGTATTCCCCAAAGTTCGAATTATCGGGTTGCATCTCTCAACTGATTGATGCGAAGTTCAAAACCAGCTCCTATAACCAGAATATGCAGTGGCATTATAATTTAATGACGAGTTACAAGTGGGCGTTAAAGAAAAAATGGGAGCTCCGACCGGCATTGATGTTGCGTTCAACGGCGCATGTTCCAGCTCAGTTGTCAGTGTTATTTCAGGCGAGCTACCAAAATAAATGGAATGTAGGCATTGCTTTTCGCAGTGCTGACGCCATAGGAATTTACGCAGGGTTGCGTATCAAAGATCGTTTTGCGATCAACTATGGATACGACTATTCGTACACCTCGATCCGAAAATATAATGGGGGAAGCCATGAAATTGGTTTGTCCTTCATTCTGACCAAAAATCGTCCTTCGCTAGAGGAAAAAGATGATGAATTGAACAACAGTATTTTGGAGGAGATCCAAAAAGAGATGGATAAAAAATAATTGATTGAGATATTATTATGAGCAAATTTCGCGACATACTTATAGTGCTTCTTTTTGGGTTGTTTTTCAATGCATCCGAAAGTCAGGCACAAATTGATAGCGTATTTTGGTTCGCTGCACCTTGGGTAACACCAAGTCATGCCGGTAACACTCCGGTTGTATTGCGAATCTCAACATTTAACGTTGCAACAACAGTACGCGTTTATCAGCCTGCCGGCACCTACGATTCTACTTTTGTGGTTCCACCAAACAGTTTGAGTTCACATTTCCTTACCTCCATTGTGAATACCTTAGAGTGTAAACCGGCAAATAATACCTTAAACTATGGGATAAAGATCGAGGCGGATACCTTGATCACGGTGGTTTATGAAGTAGTGACCGGTGGAAATAACCCCGAGACCTATTCACTTAAAGGTCAGAATGCACTTGGAACTGAGTTTGTTTGTCCCTTCCAAAACACTTGGATAAACGGGAATTATGCGCCAATTCAGCCAAAGTCGATGATCTGTATTGTTGCAACGGAAAACAACACTACAGTATGGATCACCCCAAAGGCCACGGTTGTAGGTCATCCTGCGAATGTTACCTATGCCGTCGTGCTTCAGCAGGGACAAACCTATACGGTAGAGAATGTTTCACAGGCCACGAATACTGCCGGGAATTGTTTGGCAGGTACCATCATTGTTTCGGATAAGAATATAGCGGTTACGGTGTCTGATGATTCAGTTACCAACTCAGGAGGGGGATGTCGTGACCTCATGGGGGATCAAATAGTTCCTGTAGATGTGGTAGGGACGGAATACATCGTGAATCGCGGAAACATGTTCGCTAACTCTCAAGAAGGAATGTACATAGTAGCTACTGAAAATTTCACAACCGTTACGATTACCACCGCCTTGGGAGTAACTACACAATTACTGAACAAAGGAGATACGTATAAGTACATTCTGACTACTGCAGAACCAAGAGGTTATGTTGCCGCAGATAAAAACGTTTATTGTTACCAAGCAAGTGGATTTGGATGTGAAGTTGGATCTGCCTTACTTCCTCCTATCAACTGCGCAGGTTCAAGTCAGGTTAGTTTTACACGTACAAATGCGCAGACCTTTATTTTAAATTTGTTATGTCCAACCACCGCAATCAATAATTTTGTATTGAACGGCAGTACGACCTTGGTTCCCGGTTCTGCATTCTCAATTGTTCCTGGTACTGCTGGTGCTTGGTCTGGAGCTCAGATCACATTTAACACAACTGACATTCCTGCAGGAACTTCAAATTTCTTGATCAACACCTCTGATTTCTTCGGTCTTGGAGTGATCAATGGAGGTGCATCAACAGGGTGTTATTACCACTACATGTCTTCATTCAATAGAAAGGTTTTCGTACGTGCAGGAAACGACACGATCTTGTGTAATGGAGATCCAAGTGTAAACTTGAACGGAAGCGTAACAGGAGGTGCAAATACCGGTCAATGGCAAGTTTTAAATGGTGCTGGATCTTTTACGAATCCTACAGCTTTACAATCCAACTATACGCCGTCTGTTTCGGATTATGCACAAGGAACCTTAACCTTTGTTCTTGCCTCAACAGGTAATTGTGATCCTGTGTATGACACGATGGTAGTTAGCTTTATCCAATCTCCAACCTCAAATGCGGGAACAGATGATACCTATTGTAAAAACAATGTTGGATCAATTCCGATCAATGGTGCGTTTAGTTTTGCGGCAGCTGGATTTTGGAGTGGTGGAAATGGTGGAGCCTTTGGCAATAGCGGTGCAGCTTCAACAACTTACACACCATCTCCAGCAGATCTTGGCGCTGATAGTGTTGCATTGTTCTTTACAACAACAGGAAGTTTTTTCTCATGTCCTGACAAACAGGATACAGTTGTCATCTACTTTACAGATGCACCAGTGATCGACGCTGGACCAAATCAATTGGTTTGTTCAAATACTACCCAAGTTGATTTAGTAGGACAAATAAGTGGTCCGACAACAACTGGAACCTGGACAAGTAACGGAAGTGGGGCGTTTGCTCCAAGTCAAAATGATGTGGCTGGAGATTATATCCTTTCAACTACTGACATTACCAACGGAAATGTGACCTTGTTTTTAACGTCTACTAACAATGGAAATTGTCTAGCGGTGATGGATAGCTTACAGGTTCAGATCATTGATTTCCCGGTGGTGACCATTACCAATGAAGATTCAACCTGTTCCAGCAACGCTACTTTGAACTTAAGCGGGACGGTTACTTCAGGATTTACTACAGTGTGGACCACTAACGCATTTGGAACTATTGCAGATCCGAATAACTTAAACACCCTATTTACAATTTCTCCGGTGGATATTACGACAGGTTACATTGATGTCTTTTTATCGACAACGGGTATTTGTCCGATAGCTCAAGATTCCATGCGTATTATTTTCGTTACACCGCCGCAAGCATTTGCAGGAAATGATCTCACGTATTGTGAAAACGAATTGGTTCCGTTGAACGGGACGATCACCGGTGCGGATACCAGCGGTGTTTGGACTACCATGGGATCGGGGACCTTCTTACCGGGAGCTGCTTTTGTAGATGGTGTTTATCAACCAAGTGCTGCTGATGTGAATAATGGTAGCGTGCAATTAATCCTTACATCAAGTAGTAGTTTCGGATGTCCCCCGGATGACGATACCATGCAGCTGATCTTTAATGAGATTCCAACAGCTGACTTTGATTTCACAAATGTTTGTCAGGGTACAAACATGCCATTTACCGACCAGTCTACGATGAGTGCAGGTACCATTTCTTCATGGTCTTGGGATTTTGGAGACTCTGGAACTTCGATCTCACAAAATCCGGCTCACAATTATTCAACTTTCGGTACTTTGCCAGTTTCACTGATCGTAACTTCGAGTAATGGATGTAAGGATACGATCGTGCAGCAAGTGACTGTTCATCCGAATCCGCAGGCAGGTTTTACGACCAATATAGCGTGTGAAGATTATCCGACAGTTTTCAGTAATACCTCATTCATTCCGAGTGGGTCGATTACGAATTACGCTTATGACTTCAACGGAATTGGTACAAGCAATGATGATGAACCAACCTTTGTATTCCCGGATGCTGGAACCTATAATGTAAGTTTGACGGTTACTTCGAATTTTGGATGTACGAACACTGTAATCAATTCTGTAGTGGTGCATCAAATTCCTGTTGCTAATTTCTCTGCGAGTCCGAATCCGGCGTTGGTGGAGCAAGAAATAACATTTACCGATGTAACAGCAGGTAACATTGTGAGTTGGCAGTGGGATTTCGGTGACGGTCAAGGAGACAATCAACAAGTCACGCAACATGGCTATACGGATGGTGGCACCTTTGATGTTACTCTCTTGGTTGTAGATGATGTTGGTTGTCAAGACACCGTTGTCAAAACTATTTCAATTGCCTTGCTTCCTGTTTTACCTACCGGATTTAGTCCGAATGGAGATGGAGAAAACGATGAATTCATCATCCGAGGTGGACCATTCAAATCAGTTGATTTCAAGATTTATAACAATTGGGGGCAGTTGATCTTTGAATCTACAGATGCCACAAAAGGTTGGGATGGAACCTATTTAAGTGAACCAGCTCCAATGGGCGTTTATACCTGGACATTTGTAGTTGATATGGGTAGTGATTTTGTAGTGAAAGAAACAGGTGACGTAACCTTAATCCGATAAGAAAATGAGAGCATTTATTTTTACATTTTGCATGACATTCGGATTAATGGCTTCCGCACAGGATGGACATTTGTCAATGTACGATGCAGGGCCTTTATTCCTAAATCCGGCTATGACCGGCGTTTTTGAAGGGGATTTCCGTGTTCATGGCCAATATCGAACACAATGGAAAGCAGTAAATTTCAAACCATATACTTCTGCATTGCTGAGTTTTGATATGCCTTATAAAAAGTGGGGTTTTGGAGCTCAAATCAACAATTTTAGAGCCGGTGCGGGAAACTTCAATGTTTTGCAAGGTTTGGTTTCTGCAGCCTATTACATTCCTTTGAATAAGGCCAAATCGCATTTCATCAATTTTGGTGTTCAAGGAGGAGTCACACAGAAATCGTTGGAATACCAATTGCTTTCTTTCAACAATCAGTATACTTTGAATAATGGAGGAGAGTTTGACCAAACTTTAGTTTCAAATGAGAATTTTGGGGCACAATCTCAATTATTGCCCATGTTCAATGTCGGAGCACTTTATTACTTCTCCCGACCTCAAACGCGCATCAACCCGTTTGTAGGGGCTAGTTTGTTCAATCTGTTGGAACCAAAGGAAAGTTTTTATTCAGCTGATAATCGACTTCCGATGCGTTTGTATACCCACGTGGGTGCACGCATCAATATTACCGAGTCATTGTACTTGATTCCAAAAGTGTTGGTTATGAACCAAAAGAAATTTATGGAGCAAACCTATGCTATGGAAGCAGGGTACTTTATGAAAGGGAGTGAAACCTATTTACTTGCCGGATTGATTGTTCGTGCTCAAGATGCATTGATTGCTACTATTGGCGCGAAACGAGACAAGTATATTTTCAAGATGGGTTATGATTTTAATTTATCAACCTTGACCAGAGCCTCTTCCGGGAGAGGAGGATTTGAAATTTCATTCACCTACGTGCACCAAAAATCGAAATCTGCTGACTACAAAGTTTGTCCGCGTCTATAAGCTTTGATGATCTTATGAAGAAATACCTTTTACAACTTGTTTTTTTGATCGTCGCTGCTGCAGTTTACGGTCAGTCAAAGACCCATTTCATATACAAAGGCAACGAGAATTTTGAACGTTCTGATTTTGCGAATGCTTGTGCCAATTACAAGTTTGCTTTGTCGGATAGCATCACGATGCGGAGCCTTGTTTATCCTTATGAAGTTCAAGTAACCAATCAGAAATTGCCCAAGACGAGTGTGGTTGTGGATTCTACAACAACCGTAACGATGAAGCAATATTTGGATCACCAGATCGCCTGGTGTTACATGGAAATGAAGGATTATCCGCGCTCCGAAATCCATTTCCGTTCCACTGCCAACGAAGCAGCTTACCCGCACGACTTATACTATTTTGGTTTGGCTTTGATGAACAATCAAAAGTATGATACCGCGATCACGGTCTTGGAACAGTATATACGTTCAGAAAAAGCAACTGATGAATTATCTCATGCGGCAAAAGTGGCCATAACGGGCTGTCATTTTGCAATGGAAAAGGCTGGTGAAGATAAAGAAACACGTGTGTTTTTGGCTGATACAGCGGTTTTCCACAGAGGAACATCCAATTTCGCGGCCATGTATTTCAATAATGATAGAAGTTTGATGTTTACTTCTGCACGTCCCGGAGGAGTTATTTTGGAAGAAGAGCAAAATTCTGCCTATTTATTGGACCTTTATTATACCGAACTAAATGAAAACGGGTCATGGAATCCGGCGACCAATTTCGGACGACCTTTGAACAGCGCTCAGCACGATGCGGCCTCTTCGTTCAATAATAACAATGTCATTTTTTACACCCGTTGGAACGATGAAAAGCGTGATCAACAGCACATTTACCTGGCGCGTCTCTTGAATATGAAATTTTACGAAGCGTACAAATTAGATTCTGCGGTGAATGTTCCGGGTTATAAGAGTATTCAACCATTTGTCTCCATGGATGGGAAGACTTTGTTTTTCTCGAGTAATCGACCTGGAGGATTTGGAGGGATGGACATCTGGAAGATCGCGATCGACTCTTCAGGAAATGTGCAAGGACAAGCAGAAAATTTGGGTGCTTTAGTGAATTCCGACCAAGATGAAGTGACACCGTTTTTTCATGAAGTATCATCAACCTTGTTCTTTTCATCTCGCGGTCATGGTGGAATAGGTGGTTTAGATATTTTTAAGTCTTATTTTGATCGAGAGACGGGTAGTTATCAATTACCTGTGAACATGGGGGAGCCGATCAATTCGAGCAAAGATGATGCTTATATGATCTGGGATACACGATTGTCGAGAGGATATCTTTCATCAGATCGGGAGCCTTGTGACGGAGGAAGTTGCTATGCGATTTACGAAGTAAACAATGAGCCGATCCACATTTATTTGAGTGGCTATTCCTACGATAAAGAAACAGAGGAAATCCTGCCGAATTGTAAGTTAACATTCAAAGATGTGAAAGGTGAATCACCGTCATTTACGTTGATGACAGATGAAAACGGGTATTATTCTAAAGAACTGTCTTATGGACAAGAATGGTTCATCAAGTGTCAAAAACAGAATTATTTTGCTGATGCAACATCTGTTAATACCAATTATATTACTGAAACAACGAGTATAACGCGTGATTTTTATTTGAATCCAATTCCGCAGCAAGAAATCGAGATCGATGGGATTGAATACGATTTTAACTCGGCAAATTTGCGACCTCAGTCCAAACAAATCTTGGATAAGTTGGTTGAATTTCTGGAATTGAACAATGACATTCGAATTGAGATCAATTCACATACAGATGCCAGAGGAAGTGATGTATACAATTTGGATCTTTCCCAACGCAGGGCTAAATCTTGTGTAGATTATCTGATCTCGCAAGGAATTGACCCGAATCGTTTGATTCCAATTGGATATGGGGAAACGCAACCCAATACCTTGCAGGATCCAAAGACCAAGAAACCGGTATTGGATGAGTCAGGAAAAGCAATCGTATTGACAGAAGCATACATTGACGCGAAGAAAACTAAGAAAGAACGAGAGGAATTGCACCAGCGAAATCGCCGTACATCCTTTAAGGTTGTGGCTAGTGGGTTGGAGTAACTTCCGAATTATCAAGGCATAGTTTTTAGTTGGAATTTCCTTTCCGCCAATTTATGGCTGAATGTAATATACTTTACTCGTACAGAAAGAATAGATGGTTTATGATCTTTCGGTATTACAAGCATGTGGAATTCTTCAAAAAATGCAAAAGTTTGGATGCCTGGAAATTTACAATTTGTAAGAAGTGTTTACGTAGTAAAGGTAATTCTGGTGAAATTCATCTTCAACCCACAATTGTATTTGAATATTTTCTGGATCTAAATGGAAAAAGCTGTTCGGATGTGTATTATTTGCTCCGAGTTCAGTTCGTAAATTTCTAAATACGGTTCCATCTTTTTTTGTGATTTCCAAGGTGTCGAATTTGTGTATTTGAAGGTAATCGTTCCAGAATTCAAGTTTTATGAACATTCGTGTTGAATCCATGTAAGCACTTTTTCCTAAGAAAAAATGTGTTGCGATCATCGTTATGGAATCAGATTGGCCACCAGGGTAATTCGGATTGTCCCAAACAGAAGACCCGGCAGCTCGACCACGATAAGTTCCTTCCAAACTGTCTGCATAATCACAAAGTTCACAAGCAGGGACATCTAAAGTTGTGTGGTCGAATTTTTTAGAACAACTTAATAAAAGCAAACACATAGAAAGAAGAGCTAATCTCATGATTTCTTTTTTAAATAATTCTGATATCCCCAATAAGGAAAATGGGATGATACGAGTTCTTCGCCATTGATTACGACAATTATAACCGAACGTCATTTTGATTTTTAACGGCTGTAATTTTATATTCCTCCAAAACTTGTCCATTTTTAAAAGTTATTAGTTTTCTTTTTTGTTTTAGACGAATACCAAAACGATCGGTACCTTCATCAAAGGTTATATAATTAGCGACTCCACCATCAGAATAAACCCAATCGTAATCTCCTATAACCGATTCGCAATCTATTTCAAGATTAACTTTATTACACCCACATAAAAGAAGGGTAATAACGGTAAGTGTTAAGAAACGATTCATGATGTCAAGTTAACATAAAAAACTTAAAAATGAATTTTATTTTTTCATGACGAAGGCAGTTTCAAAGATCTTTTTCTGATCCATTGATCAGTTGAGAATTTATTGTTGTGTTTGTTCTATTGCAAAAGAATGTATTGATTTATTGGAGTAGATGGTAGAAGTGAAAATGTGAGATCCCGTTGCTGTGACTTTAAGACAACAACGGGATGTCGTAATTATTTGGCTTGAA
>VFQT010003625.1_pt1 | contig 13863 bp, 16 predicted proteins | sample 3512381 | NCBI WGS metagenome assembly VFQT01 (sample SAMN10412376, study PRJNA504923) | tailings metagenome | isolation source: Relicate 2 Philex TSF3 active mining site | place: Philippines: Tuba, Benguet | collected 2017-08-29 | reverse complement strand
TCTCGGCGAAGGCATCGACGGCGATCGGCATCGCCTTGCCGCAGTCGGCGAACGAGCCCACAGACACGGTGTCTGCTGCGTCACCGGTGGCTTCGACCACCGTGTCAACCCGGCCTGCGGCGTACTTGCCGAGGTTCAGTTCACCAATGCGGCTGTAGCGCCAGATCTCTTCGTCGACCGTCGGCAGTGAGACGTCGCGGAACGTGGTGGGGGTGGTCATGTCGGGGGTCCTTGGAGGTGGTGTGCGTTACTTCTTGCGGCGGAAGTTCCACCAGCGACGCTTCTTGTCGTTCGCCAGTTCTTCCATCAGATCGAAACCCGCCGCGTTGACGATGTCTTCGGCCGCGTCGAGAACGGCGGCAGCGGATCCGTCGTCGAGACCGGGCGGCTCTTCGGGCGTGCGCGGTGCAAATGCGCCCCCACGCACCCATGCTGCGTCGGCCAGACGACGTTCGTAGCGGCCGCAGTTGTCGGGGCAGCGCCACGGTGCGTCGGGAGCAAGGTCGAGCGTGCACTTGCGCATCGCGTCACCGTTTGCGTAGGTGCGCGTTTCGTAGTGCTTGCACTCGGTCTTCATCGGCATCAGCCGACCGAACCTTCCATCTGCAGCTCGATGAGGCGGCTCCATTCGACGGCGTACTCCATCGGCAGCGTGCGCGTGACGGGCTCGATGAAGCCGTTGACGACCATCGACATCGCCTGTTCCTGCGAGAGTCCACGGCTCTGGAGGTAGAACAACTGCTCGTCGGCGATCTTCGACACCGTTGCTTCGTGGCCGATCTGTGCATCGCGCTCGCCCACTTCCATGTAGGGAAGCGTGCGCGACTCGCTGGTTTCGTCGAGGATCAGCGCATCGCACTGCACATGGCTCTTGCAGCCGTACGCGCCTTCGTCGACGCGCACGAGACCGCGGTAGGTGGTGATGCCACCGTCCTTCGAGATCGACTTGGACACGATCTTCGACGACGTTTCCGGCGCGGCGTGCACCATTTTCGCCCCGGCATCTTGGTGCTGGCCGGCACCGGCGTAGGCAACCGACAGCACTTCGCCCGTGGCCTTCGGGCCGACCAGGTAAACGGCCGGGTACTTCATCGTCAGCTTCGATCCGATGTTGCCGTCGATCCACTCCATGTGGCCCTCGGCTTCGACGCGGGCGCGCTTCGTGACGAGGTTGTACACGTTGGGCGACCAGTTCTGGATGGTCGTGTAGGTGACCCGCGCGCTGGGCTTGACGACAATTTCCACCACGGCCGAGTGCAGCGAGTCGCTGGTGTACACCGGCGCCGAACAGCCCTCGATGTAGTGCACCTTCGAGCCTTCGTCGGCGATGATGAGCGTGCGCTCGAACTGGCCGGCGTTTTCCGAGTTGATGCGGAAGTAGGCCTGCAAGGGCATTTCACACTCGACGCCCGGCGGCACGTAGATGAACGACCCGCCCGACCACACCGAGGTGTTCAGTGCGGCGAACTTGTTGTCGCCGGGCGGGATGACAGTGCCGAAGTACTGCTTGACGAGGTCGGGGTACTCACGCAACGCGGTGTCCATGTCGCAGAAGAGAATTCCCTGTGCTTCGAGGTCTTCGCGGTTGCGGTGGAAGACGACTTCCGATTCGTACTGCGCGGTGACACCTGCGAGGTACTTGCGCTCGGCCTCGGGGATGCCGAGTTTTTCGTAGGTTGCCTTCATCTGCTCGGGCAGGTCGTCCCATTCATCTACCTGCTCGGTGGCGGGACGCAGGTAGTAGTAGATGTCCTGGAAGTCGATGTCGGGCATGTTGTCGGCGAACCACTTGGCCATCGGCTTGCGCTCGAAGGTCTGCAGCGACCGCAGGCGCAACTTGCGCATCCAGTCGGGCTCGCCCTTCCACCACGAAATCTGCTCGACGACACCGTCGTTCAAACCCTTTTCCGGTGCAAAGGCGTACTCGACACTGTCGCTCCAACCGAGTTGGTACTTGCTGAGGTCGAGATCAAACGTGCTCATCGGCGGCTCCGTGCTCTGCTGGGTTGCGTGGTGGTTCGGGGGTGAATTACCACTACCGCCATAGTAACAATTGGGCTGGCCCGATCCACTCCTGAAACCCACTGTTTTCAAGGGTTTCGGCCCGACCACAAGTACCCTCGGGAGCCCATGGAACGCTTCGGCCTCGTCGGCCTCCCCAATGCGGGCAAGTCCTCTCTCTACAACGCCCTCACGGGCGGGGGCGCCCTCGCGGCCCCGTACGCGTTCGCCACGAAAGACCCGAACATCGGCGTCGCCAAGGTGCCCGATTCGCGCCTCGACCAACTCGCCGTCATGTCAAAGACCAAGAACACCGTCCACGCCTCGGTGCAGGTGGTCGACATCGGCGGACTCGTCGAGGGTGCCAGCAAAGGCGAAGGTCTCGGCAACAAGTTCCTCGCCAACATCCGCGAAGTCGACGCGATCGTGTTCGTTCTGCGCGCTTTCGAAGACGACGACGTACCCGGCCCTTCCGACCCGCTCGAACACCTGCGCGTCGTCGAACTGGAACTCGCCCTCGCCGATCTTGAAACCGTCGAGTCGCGTCTCGGGCGTTCCCAGAAAGTCGCCAAGCTCGACAAGAACGTCGCCGAAGAAGCCGCGGCGCTCGAAGCCGCCCACGCCGCCCTCAGTGAAGGCCTTCCCCTGTATCGCGCCGGCCTCAGTGCCGACGTACGCGAGGCACTGGCGCCGCACTTCCTTCTCACCAACCGCCGCGTGCTCGCCGTCGTCAACGTGGGCGAAAACGAACTCGACCGCATACCCGCACTGGAAGAGCGCGTGCGCAATGAAATCGCACCACCCGGTTCGAAGAGCGCCGGCGAAGTCGAGGTGCTCGGCATGAGCGTTCAACTCGAAGCCGAGGCGGTGCAACTCGACGAGGCCGACCGTGCGGAAATGTTGGGGGCACTCGGCCTCGGCGAGGGCGCACTTCCCCGCATGGTGCGCAGCGCCTATCACCTGCTCGGACTGCGGACGTACTTCACCACCGGCGAGAAGGAAACACGAGCATGGACCTTCCGCGCCGGGGCCAAGGCACCCGAGTGCGCCGGTCGCATTCACACCGATTTCCAGCGCGGTTTCATTCGTGCCGAAGTCATCCAATGGGACGAACTGCTCGAGATCGGCTCATGGACCAAGGCCAAGGAACTCGGCAAGATCCGCCTCGAAGGCAAGGACTACGAAGGCGTCGACGGCGACGTGATGGAGTTCCGCTTCAACGTCTAGACACGCGGCGGCTGGTTAGCGTGATCCACATGGACGAACTCGTTGGTGGATGGATCGTGCGCGACACGCGCGTCGTCGCCAGCGCGAACATCGCCATGACGCGGCGTGACCGTCGCCGCGGGATGATGGCGTTTCCCGACGCCTCGGTTCCCCTCGTCATCGATCGTTGTCGTTGGGTCCACTCGTTCGGCATGCGCTTCGCACTCGACGTCGCCTACCTCGACGCAACGGGAACGATCATTGCGATCCATCGCCTGAAACCAAACCGACTCGGTCGTCCCGTCTCGCGTGCTTCACGCGTCATCGAGGCATCGCCCGGGGCCTTTTCCAGGTGGGGACTCGTCGTCGGCGACACGGTCGCCGTACGCGAAACCGAATCGAGCCCGTGCGAATGAGTGGTTCGCTCGTTCTTGTTGCCACGCCGATCGGCAATCTCGGCGACGTCTCGCAGCGCGCACGCGAGGCACTCGCCGACGCGCACCTCATTGCCTGCGAGGACTCACGTCACTCCGGGCGGTTGGTCAAACACCTCGGCATCGCCGACCCGCGCTACGTGGTGGTGAACGAACACACCGAACGCGACGCGACCAAGCGCATCGTCGACGCGATCTCGTCCGGCAACACCGTTGCCCTCATCACCGACGCCGGCACGCCCGCGATTTCCGACCCCGGTGCCGTTGTCGTGCGCGCCGTCATCGATGCCGGCCTCACCGTCAGCGCTGTCCCCGGGCCCGCGGCACTGGTGATGGCGCTCGTCATCAGCGGCCTGCCAACGACACGCTTCGTCTTCGAGGGCTTCCTGCCACGGTCGGGCGCCGATCGCGAGCGCCGCCTCGCCGACATCGCAGCCGAAGAACGCACGGTCATCTTCTACGAGTCCCCGCACCGCATCACGCGGACTCTCGACGACCTCGCTGCCGCCTGCGGCGAAGAACGTCGCGTTGCCCTGGCGCGTGAGTTGACGAAGATGCACGAAGAAGTGTGGCGCGGCACGCTCGGCGGGGCATCGGCCCACTTCGCCACGCACGAACCGCAGGGCGAGTTCGTCGTTGTCGTCGGGGGTGCGCCACCCGCACCTGCCGCCGACGACGACCTCATCTCACGTGTCGTCGACGAATCGCTCGCCGCAGGTTTGTCGGTACGCGACGCTGCCGACCGAGCAGCCACGACACTCGGCGTGCCACGTCGTTCCGCTTACCGCATCGCCCTTGCCCGTCGCAGTTCCGGAGACACACAATGAAACAACACGTTCTTTTCTTCGACCTCGACGGAACCGTTGCCGATTCGGGTGGCGGCATCCTCGGCGCGATGAACGAGGTCCTCGCCGCGCGCGGCGCCACGCTCATGACACGCGACGACCTCACGCACATCGTCGGGCCTCCACTCGCGACGTCGTACCCGACTTTCTTTGTTCCTCGTGGCCTCCCTCACGACGGTGCGGACGAGTTCATCGCCGACTACCGGGCCATCTACACCCCGAAGTACGTCCCCCGCACGCAGCCATTCGACGGGATTCTCGACGTCCTCGACGCATTGGGTCGCAGTTGGCACCTCGCCATCGTCACCTCGAAACCCGAGAAACAGGCATTGATGGTTCTCGACGTGACCAGCGCACGCAGCCGCTTCGTGCACGTCGTCGCCGCCGAATCCGACAACGAGGTGCCAAAGGCCCGTCTCCTCGAACAGGCGGTCCGCGAACTGCACGACCACCACGACATCACCGTCGAGCACGACGAGTGCTGGATGATCGGTGATCGCCACCACGACATCGATGCCGCGACCGAAGTCGGCACCAAGGGTCTCGGCGTGCTGTGGGGATTCGGCTCGCGCGACGAACTCACTTCTGCGGGTGCACACGCAATCGCGGCAACACCCGCGGATCTTCTCGAGATCCTTCGCTAGCCGCGGCCCAATAGCGCGAGCTGGCGGGATTGGGCGACCAAGTTGCCCGCCTGGTCCCAGATCTCGCCGTCTTCCTCGGTGAGTCCGCCTTGAATCACGCGTGAGCGAAAAACACATGCGACGCGGGTTCCGACCGGAACCGCGCGCACGTGCACGGTGAGCTCGATCGTCGGCACCCACGCCTTTGGCACCGGCACGTTGAACACAGGCGGCGCGAACGAATCGGCAATGGTCAAAAGACTGAGAGTGTCGATGGGTCTGCCGTCGCCAAAGTCGAACCAGCCACGCATCACGGCAGAGCCGTTCGTTTCGCCTCGCAGGAACGCGGTGTCATCGGGATGGATGCGCGAATCGAATCGGTTGGCAAATTCGACCGGCATGGCGGTGCCGTCGTCGTTGCGCGGCACGCACTCTTCGAAAGGCGGCAGTTCGGGCGGGCTCGCGGTGACGTACTGCGTGTCGGAGATGTCGGCCGTTTCGCCGAACGCACCGAGGAACCGCACCGCCGTTCGACCGGCCACGACGATGTTCGCGTTCATGGTCGTCAACAACTTGCCCGTCTTCACGGTGTCGACCTCGACGGTGATCGGACCGGCCTTCACCGGGGCCAGATAGTGCGCAGTCACGCTGAACGGATCGCGTCGTCCCGAGTGGTCGAGCATCGCGCGGCCCGCGAGTGCGAACAAGTATCCACCGTTCGCGTTGCCCATGATGTCCCAGCCGGGAACGACTTCCGCGTCGTAGCGCCCCTCGGCGGTTTTCCGAACTGCGGTTGAGAAATCGAACGCGAAAGTCACGGATGTCGAGCGTATCCTCGTCGGGTGCCGCGTTTTTCGTTGACGACCCCCATCTATTACGTGAACGCACGTCCGCACCTCGGTCACGCCTACACCACCATCGTGGGCGATGCATTTGCGCGCTGGCACCGCCTGAACGGCGATGACGTGCACTTCCTCACCGGCACCGACGAACATGGATTGAAAATCCAACAGGCCGCCGACGCTGCGGGTGTGTCACCCCAGGCGTTCACCGACTCCATTGCGCCGCTCTTCGCCGACGCATGGACACGCCTCGACATCAGTTACGACGACTTCATTCGGACAACCGAGGAGCGCCACAAGCGCGGCGTCGCCAAGTTGTTGCAGGCGTGCTACGAGGCGGGCGACATCGAACTCGACACCTACTCGGGGCTCTACTGCGTGGCCTGCGAGGCTTACTTCACCGAAGAGGAACTCGACGGAGCCAACTGCCCGGTACACAAGCGCCCCGTCGAACACGTGGAAGAAGAGAACTGGTTCTTCCGCCTCTCGCGTTTCGGCGACCGCCTTCTCGACTGGTACACACGACATCCGGGTTGTATCACTCCGTCGTACCGCATGAACGAAGTGACCTCGTTCATCAAGCAGGGTCTGCGCGACTTCTCGATCAGCCGCAAGAGCCTCACCTGGGGCATTCCCATTCCGTGGGATTCCGAACAGGTCACCTACGTCTGGTTCGACGCGCTTGCCAACTACATCACCGCAGTCGGCTACGGCAACGACGACGAAGCGTTCGCCCGCAATTGGCCGGTGTCGGTGCACCTCATCGGCAAGGACATCATCCGCTTCCACTGCATCTACTGGCCCGCGATGCTGATGTCGGCCGGCATCGAACCACCGCAGCACTGGGCCGTCGGCGGCTGGCTGTTGGTCGGTGGCGAGAAGATGTCGAAGACGACAGGCAACGTCGTCAACCCGCTCGATCTCATCGATGAATTCGGTGTCGACGGGTTCCGCTACTACGTGTTGTCCGACACCCAATACGGCAACGACGGTGACTTCACGTACGAAGGCCTCGTCTCGCGCTACAACTCCGACCTCGCAAACAATCTCGGCAACCTCGCTGCGCGCGTCGCCACCGTCGTCCAAAAAAAGTGCAACAGCATCGGCACGGCGCCGCGGGCCGATTCACCCCTGCGCGACGTCGCCCGACAGGCGGTGGCCGACACGACCGCAGCGTGGAATTCGTTCCAGCCCGGCAAGGCCCTGGAATCCACCTGGTCGCTCATTCATGCAACGAATGCGTTCCTCGAGAACCACGAACCGTGGAAGGCCGAACCATCGACCGAACTCGACGGCATCATGGGCGACGCCCTCGAGGCGCTGCGCATCGTGTCGATTTTGTGCGTCCCGGCCATGCCCCGCACGGCGCAGATCGTGTGGGAGCGCATCGGCATGACCGGTGACGTGTCCGCGCAGCAGTTACCCAATAGCGTTTCGTGGGGGCAGTACCCCGCAGGACGCACCGTCGAGAAGGGCGATCCGCTCTTCCCGCGGAAGTCCAAGTAACCGCTGCCCCGCTTCTTTCTCATGTGGACCGACACGCACTGCCATCTCGAGGACGACCGCATGGACCTCGGCACCGACGCCACGGTCCGTGCCGCCCTCGATGCCGGCGTGTCGACGATGGTGACAATCGGCTGCGATGCCGACACCAGCCGCGCCGCAATCGCGGTCGCCTCACGGCATGGCCAAGTCTGGGCCACCGTCGGCTTGCACCCCCACGAGGCGCAACACGGAACCGCACAGTTGCTGCCGCTCATCGACGAACCACGCGTCGTTGCGATCGGTGAGTGCGGCCTCGACTACTACTACGAACACTCCGACCGGGCCTCGCAACGCACGGCGTTCGCCGAGCAGATCGCGCTCGCCCATCAACACGGTCTCTCCCTCGTCGTGCACACTCGCGACGCGTGGGACGAAACCCTCGACATTCTCGACGCCGAGGGCGTTCCCACCAACACGGTGATGCACTGCTTCAGTGGCGGCCCCGACGAAGCCAAACTGTGTCTCGACCGCGGCATGTTCCTTTCGTTCTCGGGAATAGTGACGTTCAAGAACGCGGCCGACCTGCGCGAGGCCGCACTGATGTGTCCCGAAGACCGTCTCCTTGTCGAAACCGACAGCCCGTATCTCGCCCCGGTGCCGCACCGCGGCAAACAGAACCAACCCGCATTCGTCGCGGTCGTCGGCAATGCGATCGCGAAGTTGCGCGGCGTCACACCCGAACACCTCGCCGCCGCAACATCGGCAAACGCACGCCGCGCATTCCCGCGAATGGCCGCCGCATGACGATGACGGTTTACGAACGCCGTCGCATCGCGGTGCTCGCCGTCGTCACCACGTTGGTCGCGCTCGTGTTCGCAAGTGTGGGCGGTTCATCCGATTCACAATCAACCGACACCGCGGCGCCAACCACCATCGAAAGCACCACCACGTCGACACCGCTCGACGACGCGTCGGCCATCGGTCCGCTGGCCGACGACTCCTCGAAGCCCGTCAATCTCGACGGTCCACTCGCCCAACAGCCGACCGGCACCGCCCCGATCGCCTACCCCGGTCCCGGCGAAATGAACCGCGTCAACGGGAAAGCAAGTTACGTCCGCTTTCCCGACTACAACTCGGCGATCTGTTACGCCTCGGTCGCACCGCTCGGTATCGAGGTCACGATCGTGAACCTGAACAACGGCCGGTCGCTGCGTTGCACCAACCTCTTTGCCGTCACGCTGCCGTCGGGTGCCGACGTCGTCATCCACACTCCGCTTTATCTGCAGATCGCCAACCTGGTCGATGCGCCGCTGCCCGTCACGGTGAGCTGGTGACACTCAGCCGTCCGCAGGCCGCCGCGTTGCTCGAACAACACGGCCTGTCTCCACGTCGCACGCTCGGACAGAATTTCGTCGTCGATCCGAACACCGTGCGCCGGATCGCCCGCCTCGCGGAGGTTTCGGCGAACGACGTCGTCGTCGAGATCGGTGCCGGCCTCGGTTCACTCACCGCCGCTCTCGCTGAAACCGGCGCACACGTCGTTGCCATCGAGGTCGACCGCGGCATCGTTCCGGTGTTGCGCGAGCAAATGGCCGCCCGCACGAACGTCACGGTGCACGAGGCCGATGCGATGCAACTCGACTGGAGCGCGTTCATCACCGGGGTCAATTCGCGTCTCGGTCGTTCCCACGACGACGGTGTCACCGTCGTGGCCAATCTTCCCTACAACATCGCGACCCCCCTCGTCGCCGACCTTCTCGACGAAGTGCCCCATGTGCGCGCAATGCTCGTCATGGTGCAGGCCGAAGTCGGTGAACGCTTCTGCGCCAAGCCCGGCACGACCGCATACGGTGCGGTCAGCGTGAAGGTTGCGTACTGGGCCCGCGCCGAAATCGTCGGCAACGTTCCGCCCACCGTGTTCCTGCCACGGCCGAAGGTCGACTCGGCACTCGTGCGCATCGTGCGCCACGACGCACCGGCCGTCGACGTCGAAGATGCCGAGGCGTTGTTCGGTCTCGTGCGTGCCGGCTTTGCAAAGCGCCGCAAGATGCTGCGCTCGGCCCTCGCAGGAACCGTCACCGCCGAACAATTCGAACGTGCAGGTGTCGACCCGACAGCGCGTGCGGAACAATTGACGCTCGGCGACTGGGCGCGACTTCACCGAACGGTGCACGCATGACAACGGCCGCACACGCAAAGTTGACGCTCGACCTGCGCGTCACGGGCGTGCGCGAAGACGGCTTCCACCTCATCGACGCCGAAATGGTGACCCTCGATCTTGCCGACACCCTCGTTGTTTCCCCGTGCGACGGAAACTCGTCGCTCACGGTCGACGGCCCGTATGCCGCGGGCATCGACACCGACGGCGACAATCTCGTCCTGCGCGCCCTCGCACTCGCGGGAAAGAACGCACACGTGCAACTCACGAAGAACATCCCCCACGGCGGCGGTTTGGGTGGCGGGTCGGCCGATGCGGCCGCGGTGCTGCGCTGGGCCGGCTTCAACAACTTGCCCGCAGCCTCACGCCTCGGCGCCGACATTCCCTTTTGCATGGTTGGTGGACGCGCCCGAGTCGCGGGCATCGGCGAAGTGGTTGAACCGTTGCCCCACGTCGACGCCGACATCACGTTGGTCATTCCGCCATTCGGCGTGTCGACCCCCCTCGTCTACAAGACCTGGGATTCCATCGGGGGCCCGCGTCACGCGGGTTCACCGCAGGGCGCAAACGATCTCGAACCGGCGGCACTTGTCGCCGAACCACGGCTGCTGCGCGTGCGCGACAGAATCACTGATGCGGCAGGCGTGGCGCCGCTCCTCGCAGGCAGTGGGTCGACGTGGTTCTTGCGCGGCCATTACGACTGGCTTGCGGAGGCTCTTCCCGAATCGACCGTTGTGCTCACGCGCACGGTTGACCCGAGCTGAAGAGCCTGAACTGATCTGGCTGGCGCTATTTACGACGCTGGTGGCGGGTGCGGCGCAGCATTTTTTTGTGCTTCTTCTTGCGCATCCGCTTGCGGCGCTTCTTGATCAGTGAACCCATAAGACCTGAGACGTTATCGGTCAGGAATGTAAAAAGAAAAACCCGCTACCGTTCTCGCCAACGATTCATCGGTCCGGGGTCGTTCAATTGGCAGGACAACGGGTTTTGGTCCCGTATATAGGGGTTCGAGTCCTCTCCCCGGAACCACACATCCCCGGAACCACACGTCGCTCTTTTCGGGCGCATTCCCCTGCTCTCCTATTATCCGTACGAGCGGCGCGGGCGGCCGACACAACGGGAGGGGTGGCTGCATGAATGGCCTGAACATCGACAAGGTCACAACAAAGCGGCTGTCTCTCTTCACGGGTCGCACGCACCCCGCACTCGCCGAAGAAGTCGCGGCGCACCTCGGCATTCGACTCGGCGACGCCAACATTGTCGAGTTCGCCAACGGCGAACTGCGTCCGCGATTCGTCGACTCCGTGCGCGGCGGCGACGTGTTCGTCATGCAAACGCACTACGGCTTCGACGGTCGTTCGATCAACGACTCGATCATGGAACAGCTGATCATGATCGACGCCGCGTACCGCGCGTCGGCCAAGCGCATCACCGCAGTATGTCCGTTCTACGGATACGCGCGCCAAGACCGCAAGGCCGAAGGGCGTGAACCAATCACGGCCCGCCTCATTGCCGACATGTTCCGCGCCGCGGGCGCGGGTCGCATGGTGTCGATCGACCTGCACAGCGGCCAGATCCAAGGCTTCTTCGACGGACCGGTCGACCACCTCACCGCGATGCCCGTGCTCGAAAAGTACGTCCGCGCGAACGCGAGCGACGGCATGGTCATCGTGTCGCCCGACGCCGGCCGCGTGAAGGTCGCGGAACGTTTTGCGCAGCATCTCTCCGACATGAATGCCGACGTCGCCTTCATCAACAAGCGTCGCCCCAAGGGCACGACCAACGTGGCCGTCGCAAAGGAAGTCATCGGTGAAGTCGAGGGGCGCCTCTGCATCCTCACCGACGACATGATCGACACCGGCGGCACCATCGTCTCGGCAGCCGAACTGCTGCGCGAACGCGGCGCCACCGAGGTGTGGGCCATGGCCACGCATGGCGTGTTGTCGGGCCCGGCGATCGATCGCCTTGAGCAGAGCACGATCTCACGCGTCGTCGTCACCAACACCCTTCCGCTTGCCAAGGACAAGGCCATCGACAAGATCGAGGTCCTGTCGGTCGCCCCGATTCTGGCCGACGCACTTGCGGCCGTCTTCGACGAGACCAGCGTGAGCGAGCTCTTCGGCGGCGAGAACCAGGCGTAAGGGGCACCGTCGCGCCGGGGGGCGTGGGTTTTCGCCGAAATCGACCCATAGACTCCAGTCCCCTATGGCGAATGCATCCCTCTCCGCAGAACTCGGCCGCGCCACCGGCAGCGCCGCCTCACGTCGCTTGCGTGGCGAAGACAAAATCCCCGGCGTCCTCTACGGCCACGGCATGCAGCCCGTCTCGCTTTCCGTCGCCCGTCGCGACCTGCGCAGCGCGCTGTCCGGTCCTGCCGGAGTCAACACGATCATCGACCTCAGCGTCGGTGGGAACACCTACCCAGCCATCGTGAAAGAACTGCAGCGCCACCCGGTACGCCGCACGGTCAGCCACATCGACTTCCAACAAATCAGCATGACCGAGGAAATCGTCGTCAGCGTGCCGCTCAACCTGTCGGGCACGGCCAAGGCGGTCGTTGCCGAAGGTGGCCTCGTCGACGCGGCCGTCGACACCATCGACGTTCGCACCACCCCGTCTGCCATGCCGAACGAAATCCTGGTCGACATCACGAACATGACGGTCAACGACGTGATTCACCTGCGCGACCTTGCGCTGCCCGCCGGCGTCACCGCTGTCGGCGATCCCGAACTCGTCGTCGTCACCGTTCTCACGACTCGCGCCGAGTCCCCGGCTGCCACGGCCGCGCCGGCCGAGGGCGCTGCGCCCGCCGCACCCGCTGCGTCCTAGTCGCACGGCCCGCTCGATCGGGGTCGCACCGACATGTGGATCGTCGTCGGTCTCGGTAATCCCGGCAAGAAGTACGAACGTACGCGCCACAACGTCGGCCAAGACGCCGTCGACGCTCTCGCCCGCCGTCACGGCGTCACCTTGAAAGAGGGCCGTGACAAGGCGCTCGTCGGCGAATTCACGATGAACGACGAAAAAATCGTTCTCGCCGTGCCGCTCACCTTCATGAACGAATCCGGCCAGGCCGTGCGCGCCGTCGTGAAGCGCCACAATCTGAAGGCCGAGGCATTTGCAACACGGCTCGTCGTCGTGCACGACGAACTCGACTTGCCACCGGGCGCCGTTCGTGTGAAAGAAGGCGGTGGCCTCGCCGGCCACAACGGTCTGCGGTCGATCACGTCGCATCTTTCGACGCAGGACTACCTGCGCGTGCGCATCGGTGTCGGCAAACCTCCGACGGCGGAACTCGGTGCGGACCACGTCTTGCGCAAGGTACCGCCGGCCGAGCGCCAGGTACTCGACGAAGCCGAATCGCGCGCTGCTGATGCCATCGAGTCGCTCATCGTGCACGGTCCCGCCGCGACGATGAATGCGTTCAACCGATGACCATTCCCGCCGTTGCACATCTCGTCGCGAACGACTCGGTCGTCGCGGGTTCACTGTCGGGTCTCGACGGTTCGCTCGCGTGTCCCGACGCGGCTCGTCCGGCGGTCATTGCCGCGTTGACCGCGTTGCACCCCGAGGCGGTGTTCGTGGTGGCGACCGCGACGGGCCAGGCCGCGGGCCAGATCGCCGACGACCTGCAGGCCCTCATCGGCGACGATGCGGTCGCATTGTTCCCTGCCTGGGAAACGTTGCCCTTCGAACGCATCAGCCCGAGCGTCGAAACGATGGGCCGTCGACTCGAAATTCTGTGGCGCCTGCGCACGCCGGGCCATCGTCCGCGGGTCGTCGTCGCGGGTGCCCGTGCATTGCTGCAGAAGACTGCCCCGGCCGCCGAGGTCGCGACGTCGCAGCCGTGGCCGTTGCACCTGAAGGTCGGCATGCAGATCGACCCGACACAACTCGTGCGCGATCTCGTCATCCTCGGCTACCGCCGCGAAGATCTCGTCGAACTTCGTGGCCATGTCGCACAACGAGGCGCCATTGTCGACGTGTTCGCATCCACGCATGACGAACCGTTGCGTGTCGAGTTCTGGGGCGACGAAATCGAGCGACTGCAAACCTTCAACGTGAACGACCAACGCAGCACCTCGACGATCGACGAGGCGTGGGTGCAACCCGCCCGCGAGTTCCTCGTCGACGACGCAATGCGCGGACACGCGGCCCAACTGGTGGCCGCCGAACCGTGGGGTCGCGAACACTGGGACCGCATCGCCGAAGGTCTCGTCTTCGACGGCATGGAAAGTTGGCTGCCGTGGTTCAGTGACGGCTCGACGC
>VFQT010003624.1_pt1 | contig 13869 bp, 15 predicted proteins | sample 3512381 | NCBI WGS metagenome assembly VFQT01 (sample SAMN10412376, study PRJNA504923) | tailings metagenome | isolation source: Relicate 2 Philex TSF3 active mining site | place: Philippines: Tuba, Benguet | collected 2017-08-29 | reverse complement strand
GGTGCGGTGATGCTGGGCAAGCTGAACATGGACGAATTCGCCATGGGCTCGTCCAATGAATCCTCGTGCTATGGTCCGGCGGTCAGCCCCTGGAAGATCGACGCGCGGCAGCTGACGGCGGGCGGCTCGTCAGGGGGCTCGGCGGCGGCGGTGGCGGCGGACCTCTGCCTTGCCGCGACCGGCACCGATACCGGCGGCTCGATCCGCCAGCCTGCCGCCTTTACCGGCATCGTCGGGATCAAGCCGACCTATGGCCGCGTCTCGCGCTGGGGCGTCATCGCCTATGCCTCCTCGCTCGATCAGGCCGGACCGATGACCAAATCGGTGCGCGATGCGGCGATCTTCCTGCAGGCCATGTCGGGCCATGACGCCAAGGATTCCACCTCGGCCGATCTGCCGGTGCCGGATTTCGAAGCCGCGCTGACCGGCGACATTCGTGGCAAAAGGATCGGCATCCCGCGCGAATACCGTCTGGACGGCATCCCGGCCGAGATTGACGCGCTGTGGCAAAAGGGCATCGAGATGCTGCGCGATGCGGGGGCCGAGATCGTCGACATCTCGCTGCCCCACACGAAATACGCCCTGCCCGCCTATTATGTCATCGCCCCGGCCGAGGCCTCATCGAACCTCGCGCGTTATGACGGGGTGCGCTATGGCCACCGCGCCAAGCTGTCTCAGGGCGATGGCATCACCGAAATGTATGAAAAGACCCGCGCCGAGGGCTTTGGCCCCGAGGTGCAGCGCCGGATCATGGTTGGCACCTATGTGCTGTCGGCGGGCTTTTATGACGCCTATTACAACCGCGCCCGCAAGGTGCGCGCGCTGATCAAGCGCGACTTCGAACAGGCCTTCGCCGCCGGGATTGATTGCATCCTGACGCCCACCACCCCCTCTTCGGCCTTTGGCCTTGGCGAAATGGGCAGCACCGACCCGGTCGAGATGTATCTCAACGACGTCTTCACCATCACCGTGAACCTGGCCGGCCTGCCCGGCGTCGCCGTCCCGGTCGGGCTGGATCACAAGGGGCTGCCGCTTGGCCTGCAACTGATCGGGCGGCCTTGGGAAGAGGGCGATCTTCTCAATCACGCCTATGTGCTGGAGCGGGCCGCAGGCTTTGTTTCCAAGCCGGAAAAATGGTGGTAAGGGGCGGCAAAGCGTCCTCTCGTTTCAAGGCAGACAAAATGCGCGTTCCCCTGTTTTTTGCCGCCGCCCTTGGCCTTGCGGCCTGTGCCCCCGCCGTGCCGGATTCGGCCGCCGGTGTCGGGTTCAGCGATTACAACTCTTATGTGCGCAATGCCCAGACCGTCGCGCCGACAACGGCCCCGCTTGACCCGATGGGCACCGCCACAGCGACCACCGCGCCGACCGGTGGCTTTTCCCCCGCCATCGCCGCCGCAGCGATTGACCGCGCCACCGGCGTTCAGCCCGCGCCCGTCACGGGTGGGGTCACCGGCGGCGTGATCGGGGCAACCACCCCGACCCCCATGGCCACCACGCTTGCCCCCGAACAGATGGCCGCCGTGACGCTTGACGCCAATGGCCAGCGCCCGCGCGGCAATGCGCCCGCCGGCATCCGCGAGGAAAGCGGCGAGATGGTGCATGCCAATCCCTCGATCTCGGATGAAAACGACTTTCAGGCCGTCAGCGCCCGCGAAACCATCGAAAGCGACAAGGCCCGGATCGAACGCAACCGCGCGCTTTACCAGGTCGACCAGCCCACTGCGCTGCCCCAACGCGCAGGCGACGTGGGCGGCGCGCCGATCGTGGCCTTCGCGCTGTCGACCAGCCACCCGGTCGGCACCCAGATGTATCGGCGCAGCAGCCTGCGGCTGCAAAACCCCGATGCCGCCTGCCGCCAGTTTGCCTCCGCCGACCGCGCGCAAGAGGCCTTCCTCGCCGCCGGTGGGCCCGAGCGTGATCGCCGCGGCCTTGACCCGGATGGCGACGGCTATGCCTGCGGCTGGAACCCCGAACCCTTCCGCGCCGCCCTGCAATGACGCCCTTCCCCTCACCGAATTTCGGTGAGCGGCGGGGGGGCGTGTCGCCCTCGCTCGTGGTGATCCATTACACCGCCATTTCCTGCGCCGAGGCGCGGGCGCGGCTGTGCGATCCCGCGGCCGAGGTTTCGGCCCATTGGCTGATCTCCGAACAGGGCGCGGTCGAGGCCCTGGTCGATGAACGCCACCGCGCCTGGCATGCCGGGGCAGGAAGCTGGGGCGGGCTTGACGACATCAACAGCCATTCCATCGGGATCGAACTGGCCAATGACGGAAGCCAGCCCTTCGCCGAACCGCAGATGGCGGCGCTTGAAAGCCTGCTTGCAGCCATCCTCGCGCGCTGGTCGATCCCGCCGCATCGGGTGATCGGCCATTCCGACATGGCCCCGGCGCGCAAGTCCGATCCGGGGCGGCATTTCGACTGGCGGCGACTGGCGCGCATGGGGCTGTCGGTCTGGCCCGAGCCGGGCGATGACCGCGCGCCCCTCGGTCCCAGCCTGACCCGCTTCGGCTATCCCGAGGGGCCGCAGGATCTGCGACTTGCCGCCTTCCGTCTGCGCTTTCGGCCTTGGGCGCAGGGCCCCGAAGACGCCATGGACCGCGCCCTCGCCCAGAACCTTGCCGAAACCTGCGCCAGCCCGCCCTGACCCGCGCCGGATCGCCATCCCGGCCCTTGGGGTTCATCTTGGCCCAAATACCCCCGCCGGAGGCTCCTCAGGCCAGACCCGGGCGCGCCGGGGGGCATCGGGGGCATCTCGGCCCGGCTTTGGCCTTGCGGTGCGGCCGCTTTCACCCTATCTGCGAGAGCGCGCGGAGGGCTGGATGACCGCGGGGCTTGCGCCTCGAGGAAAGTCCGGACTCCATGAAGGAAGGGTGCCGGGTAACGCCCGGCGGGGGCAACCCCAGGGAAAGCGCCACAGAAAAGAAACCGCCCCGCCTGCGGGGTAAGGGTGAAACGGTGGGGTAAGAGCCCACCGCGGCCCTGGCAACAGGGACGGCACGGCAAGCCCCACCCGGAGCAATGCCGAATAGGGGCCTTGCGTGGAAAGGTCTGACCACATGCCCTCGGGCGGTCAGAGACCTCCACAGGGACACTTCAGCCCAAAGGCCCGGGTTGGCAGCTTGACCGCCCCGGTAACGGGTGCGGCAGAGGAATGGTCATCCAGGGGGCGACGGCGCAAGCCGGGACCCCCGGACAGAATCCGGCTTACAGGCCCTCCGCGCAATTTACCCAAGCCGTGAAATGTCGTGGCGATTTGGCGCGAAATGGTGGATAGTTTTCGTCAAATCCCTTTTCATCTTGCGCGTTTCAGACATGGCCGATCTCCTCTCACCCGCCCAGAAGGCCGCCGAAAAGGTGATCGTGGCCTGCATGCGCGATGAGGCGCTTTTCGTGGTGGAATGGATCGCCCATCATCTGGCCGCCGGATTTGACCGCATCATCGTCTATACCAATGACTGTTCGGATGGCACCGACCGGCTCTTGGACGCCATGGCGGGCTTTCTGCCGGTCGAGCATTACGACAATCCCGGCCCCTATCCGGCAGGCACCATCCAGAAACAGGCGCTGGAAAGGGCCTTCCAACTGCCGCAGGTGCGGCAGGCGGCCTGGGTTCTGCACATTGACGCCGATGAATACCTCAACATCGAACTGGGCGCGCGGCGGGTTGATGATCTGATCGCGCTCTATCCCGGCGTCGATGCGATTGCCATCCAGTGGCGCCATTTCGGCAGCGCCGGTGTGCCGCGCTGGCAGGGCGGGTCGGTGGTGGAAACCTTCACGCGCTGCGAACGCGATGTGCCGGTGCCGGGGGCGGCGTCGCAGGTCGGGTTCAAGACCCTCTTTCGCCCGCAGCGGTTCAAGATGATGGGCGTGCATAGCCCGAAACTGCCGTGGAAAAAGCGGGTGCCGGTGGTGGTCAACACCGCCGGTGTGCCGATGCCGGTTGATGCGCTGATGTCCAAACGCAAATCGGGCTACCCGGTCGAGGCGGGGCAATGCACCTGGGCCAATGCCAGCCTGCATCACCACCATGTCAAATCCGATGACCTGCATCTTCTGAAACACGCCCGCGGCGATGCCAACGGGCGCAAGAACAAGAAGCGGGTGATCGGATCGGACTTTTACCGGCTGGTCGACCGCAACGAGGTGGAAAGCAAATCGCTCCTCCGCTTCCGCGCGCAGGTCACCCCGATCGAGACGCAGATTCGCGGCCTGCCGCAGGTGGCCGCGCTTGAGGCGGCGGCGATGGCATGGTTTCAGGCCCGCTTTCAGGATGCGGCCGCAGCGGCCGAGCGGGCCGAGCGGGAAGAGATCGCGCTTGACTGGCTGCGCGCCCAACTGGCCGATCTGCGCCAATCCGCAGGCCCGGCCGCCTTTGAAACGGCGGCAGCGGCGTGGTTCCAGCAGCTTTTGCTTGAGCTGGATGAGGTGGATTCCCCCGTCGATTCCCCCGCCGATGAGCCCGACGCCCACGCTTCGGGCGGCGGGGACGAAGAGGCCGCGCGCTCGGTCGCCTGAGCCTGTGCTTTTGCTGTTGACTCTGCCCCGCCCACGGGTAAAAGGCGGGCTTCAAGGTTTTACCGGGGAAATCGCGATTTTCCCGATGCAGGAGAGACGACCATGGCCAAACCGGCGACGATCAAGATCCGTCTGAACTCGACGGCTGGCACCGGGCACTTCTATGTGACCAAGAAGAACGCGCGCACCATGACCGAAAAGATGGTCGTGAAAAAGTATGACCCCGTCAAGCGCGAGCATGTCGAATACAAGGAAGGCAAGATCAAGTAAGATCCTGCCGCTTTGTCGATGCAAGGGCCGCCCGTTGGGCGGCCTTTTTCGTTGCGCCTTGGAGCCCCTTTTCACGCTCTTCGTCGCGCGTGCCGCGCGCTCATCGCAAGGGTGCCCGGCAACGGCCCGCAGGGCTGGGAAGGGGGCCGGGCTGGGAAGGGGGCGGGCAAAGAAAAAGGCCGGGGCGTCTGCCCCGGCCTTTCGCATCCTGTCCTTGAGCCCGCGCTTATTCGCGGTTGCCCAGGAACTGCAGCAGGAACATGAACATGTTGAGGAAGTTCATGTAAAGGTTCAGCGCCCCCATGATGGCCGACTTGCCCAGCCACTCCTGATCGCCATGCACGGCATGTTCGATATAGGTGTTCTTGATGTTCTGGGTGTCAAAGGCGGTCAGACCGGCAAAGATCAGCACGCCGATCACCGAGATCGCAAAGGCCATGGCCGAAGAGGCCAGGAAGATGTTGACGATCGAGGCGACGATCAGGCCGATCAGACCCATCATCAGGAAGGTGCCCATTCCCGACAGGTCTTTCTTCGTGGTGTAGCCATAAAGCGACAGGCCCGCGAAGGCGATGGCGGTGACCAGGAAGGTCTGCGCAATCGACGTGCCGGTGTAGACGGCAAAGATGAAGCTGATCGACAGGCCCATCACCGCGGCGAACACATAGAAGAACAGCTGTGCAGCCGCATAGGACAGACGGTTGATCATCGCGCTGAAGGCAAAGACCATGATCAGGGGCGCAAACATCACCAGCCATTTGACCGGGGTCGCGAAGATCGCAGCCAGCATTGTCTCATTCGTGCCGACAGCCCAGGCGACGCCGCCGGTCAGCACCATCGCCACGGACATCAGCCCGTAGACCTTTGTCATATGGGCGCGAAGGCCCTCGTCGATCTGGGCCGCCTGGGCAACGCCCACGGTCCGGATCGTATCATACTGTGCCATGTGTAAGCCTCCGATGTTTCTGGCAACGGGCGCATGAGGGTCCCATGCGCCGCCTTGTGCGCAGAATATCGGAACTCACTTTGGCGTTTTCAAGGATTTCATCTGCAAATCGGATGCAGAAAATATCGAATTCTCCGCCTCAGCGGCGCCAGCTGGCGGGCACGTCCCAGAACGGGCGGTCTGCCTCGGCCAGTGCGGCCTTTTCGGACAAGCCGATATCGGCCAGACGGGCCGCATCCAGCCCGCGCAGCGCCTGACGCTGGCGGTGGGCGGCAAGGCCAAGGCGAAGGGTTTCAACCAGACGGTCGAGGCTGCTCTGCATCTCGACGTGACGGATCGTCATCGTAGAGGTGGCGACAGAGGCAAACATGGTCTTTCCTTTCAGGGTCATGAACAGCGGTGATCCTGTGGGCCAATCCCATCAGGACACTTGATTGTTCTACCCGAATCGATGACATTCTGAAAACGAATGATATTGAACTCTGGAATCAGGATTTGTGATATGATTCGCAATCTCGACCTGACCTCGCTGCGCTCTTTCGTGGCGATTGCCGATGCGGGCGGTGTCACCCGCGCCGCCGGTTTCCTGAACCTGACGCAATCGGCGGTGTCGATGCAGATCAAGCGGTTGGAAGAGGTTCTGGGCTGCGACGTCCTTGACCGCTCGTCGCGCAAAGTGGGGCTGACGGCCGAGGGCGAGCAGCTTTTGGGCTATGCCCGCAAGATGCTGGCGCTGAATGACGAGGCGTTTCACCGCCTGACCACCGATGTGCATGAGGGCGAGATCGTGCTGGGCGTGCCGCATGACATTGTCTATCCCGCGATCCCCCAGGTGCTGCGCCGCTTTGCCAAGGATTACCCCCGCATGAAGGTGACGCTGCTGTCGTCCTTCACCCGAGTCCTCAAGGCGCAGTTTGCGCGCGGCGAATGTGATGTGATCCTGACCACCGAGGCGGGGGTGGACCCGGAAGGCGAAACGATCGCCGAATTGCCGCTCGTCTGGGTGGGCGCGCCGCAAGGGGCGGCGTGGAAAAGCCGGCCCTTGCGGCTGGCCTATGAGCATAACTGCATCTTCCGCCAGGGCGTGCAGGCCGCCTTGGACCGCGCCGGCATCCCTTGGGAAATGGCGGTGGAAAGCGACAGCACCCGCACGGTCGAGGCCTCTGTCTCGGCCGATCTGGCGGTGCATACCGTGCTGGCCGGGTCAGAACCGCCCTATGTCGAACGCATCAACCATGGCGGGGCGCTGCCGGATCTGTCCACCATGAAGGTCAATCTCTACGTCGCCCAGCCCGCCCATTCCCCTGCCATCCAGGCCCTCGCCGAAATGATCCGCCGCGCCTATGCCCAGGGCAAGGGCCGCGCCGTGGTGCAGGAACGCGAGTTGAAACTGGTTCAGTCCTGAACCTGGATCACGATCTTTCCGGTGGATTTGCGCGCGCGCAACAGCTCCAGCGCCTTCGGCAACTGGTCAAAGGGCAGGGTATGGCTGATATGGGGGCGCAAGCCCCCTTCGGCATACCAGCCCAGCAGGGTTGCCAGACTGCCGGTCAGAACCTCGGGCGCGAATTTCAGATAGCCGCCCCAGTAAAGGCCCATCACCGATAGGTTCTTGACCAGCAACAGGTTGGCCGCCACCTGCGGCACCTGCCCACTGGCAAAGCCGATGGCCAAAAGCCGACCCTCGGGTCGGCAGGCCGAAAGGGCGGCGTCAAAGCCCGGGCCGCCCACCGCGTCATAAACCACATCCACCCCGCCCAAGGCCTTGAAGGCTGCCTTCAGATCGGGCGTGTCGCTGTCGATGACCTCATCCGCCCCGGCGGCGCGGGCAATCGCCAGCTTGTCGGCCCCGCGCGCCGAGGCCACCACCCGCGCGCCCATCCGCTTGCCGATCTCGACCGCCGTCAGCCCGACGCCGCCCGAGGCGCCCAGCACCAACAAGGTCTCGCCCGGTTGCAGCCGCGCCTTGTGATCGAGCGCCAGATGCGACGTGCCATAGGCGATGGGAAAGGCCGCCGCCTCGGCAAAGCGCATGGCATCGGGGATGGCCACCACGCGGTTTGCAGGCGCAATCGCCGCTTCGGCCAGCGCGCCATGGTCCAGAAAGGCCAGCACCCGGGTGCCGGGGGCAGGGCCACTGACGCCGGGTCCCAGGGCTTCGACCACGCCCGACACTTCCATGCCCGGCGTATAGGGCAGGGGGGGCTTTTCCTGATACTTGCCCTCGCGCATCAAGAGATCGGCAAAGTTCAGCGCCGCCGCCGCGACCCGCAGCCGCAACGCGCCTGGCCCCGGCTCTGGCTGGTCGATCTCTTGCAACGCGAAGGCGCCGCCAAGCTGGTCAAGTCGCCAGGATTTCATCGGATGCTGCCCCTCATGCCGCCGCCCTTGCATCAATACGGGGGCAAATGAGGGCGTCAAGCGGTTGTTTCTTTGCGTTTTGCAAAGAAACTGCAGCATAAGCTTTGCAAAACGCAATGCAAAACGAAAAACATCCCTAACGCGAATCTATCAAATTGCATGACCCTTTAGCGCGCATGAGGGGGCCCCTCTCTCCAAAGTTCTTCAACTGTATAATTGGACATATCCAAAAGGACAGGTTTTCCGACCGGTTTGGTCCGGCGCGCGAAAAAACATGGTTAACGCGCTGGCGCTGCATGATTGGCGTAAAATTTGCTTATAAGTTTGTGCCGGGGCATGGCCAGTCGGCACTGCACAAAGGGAAGATAAAGAATGAAACATCCTGTTGATGCCCATGTGGGCAAGCGCATCCGCCACCGTCGCTGGATGATCGCGATGACCCAACAGCAACTGGCCGACAAGGTGGGCATCAAGTTTCAGCAGATCCAGAAATATGAAACCGGCATGAACCGGGTCTCGGCCTCGCGGCTTTGGGATATTGCAGATGCGCTGGGCGTCACCATCGCCTTTTTCTTCGAAGGTCTGGCCGAGGGCGACGTGCCGAAGGCACCGGGGGCCGATCTGATGGCCGACAAGGAGGCGCTGGAACTGGTGCGGTCCTATTACGCCATTCCCGAGGCGCAGCGCCGCCGCCTCTTCGATCTGGCCCGCGTGCTGTCCGACGCCGCCTGAGCCGATCTCCAACTTGACCGCAAGCCCCCGTGCCGCTAGCCCGGCAGCGGGGGCTTTGCTTTTCGGGGGACGGCATGGGCAAGATCGCAGAGGCTGAGGCGGCGGAACTGGTGGCCACGGCGCATGCCCTGGCCGATGCGGCGCGGGCGGCCACGCTTCTGCATTTCCGCAAGGACGGGCTGACGGCGGAAACCAAGGAGGCGGAACGCTTTGATCCGGTGACCGTGGCCGACCGGCTGTCGGAAGAGCGGATGCGCGAAATCCTTGCAACTCGCCGCCCGCAGGATGCGATCCTGGGCGAGGAATATGGCCACAAGCCCGGCACCAGCGGCCTGACCTGGGTGCTGGACCCGATCGACGGCACGCGCAGCTATCTTTGCGGCACGCCGACCTGGGGAGTGCTGGTGGCGGTTGGCGATGCGGATGGGCCGGTCTATGGCATCATCGACCAACCCTATATCGGTGAGCGCTTTGAGGGCGGTCTGGGCCGGGCCGAGGTGAACGGCCCGATGGGCCGGGCGCTCTTGCGAACGCGCCCGCCCCGGGCGCTGGCCGAGGCCATCGTGATGACCACCTTTCCCGAGGTCGGCACACCCGAAGAGGGCGCCGCCTTTCGCCGGGTGGCCGGCCGGGCGAAACTTGTCCGCTATGGCACCGATTGCTATGCCTATGCGCTGATCGCGGCGGGCCAGATCGATCTGGTGATCGAGGCGGGCTTGCAGGCCTATGACGTCCAGGCCCCGATTGCGGTGATCGAGGCGGCAGGTGGCATCGTGACCGACTGGCAGGGCCGCCCGGCCCATCAGGGCGGGCAGATCCTGGCCGCCGCCAACCGCGCAATCCATGCCGAAGCTTTGGCCTTGCTGAACGCCTGACTCATCGTGCGCGCTGCGCGCTTCTCTTCGTCGCCCAGTGCATGTGATCGTGCATGTGATCGTCCTTGTGACGTCGTGCCTGTGCCCGGCGGTGGCTTATGGATATTTAAGCCACGTTGAAGGGCTTGGCGGCAGGTTTTGCGGCAGCTAGGATGATGAGGCTGGCGCCGAGTCCTTCCCCCTTCTGTCGCGCCCGTGGTTCCGATCCACCGAAGGGGTGGGCAAGAAAGGGAACCACCATGCCTGATATCCTGATCCGCCAGGCCGAGGCGGTTGTCACCATGAACGGGACGCGCGAAGAGATTGCCGGGGGCGATGTCCTGATCCGGGGTGGGGTGATTGCCGCCGTGGGGCGGGGGCTTGAGGCACCGGGGGCCGAGGTGGTCGCGGCGCGCGGCTGTGTGGTGACGCCGGGTTTGGTCAACACCCACCACCACCTGTATCAAACCCTGACCCGCGCCGTACCGGGGGGGCAGGATGCGCTGTTGTTCGGTTGGCTGCAGAGGCTTTATCCGATCTGGGCCGGGTTCGGGCCTGAAGAGATGTTTGTCAGCGCGCAGGTGGGTCTGGCAGAGCTGGCCCTGTCGGGCTGCACGCTGACCTCGGATCATCTCTATCTCTTCCCCAACGGCTCGCGCTTGGACGACACCATTGCCGCCGCCCGCGAGGTGGGCTTGCGCTTTCACCCCACGCGCGGGGCCATGAGCATCGGGGTCAGCGATGGCGGCCTGCCGCCCGACAGTCTGGTCGAGCGCGAGGCGGCGATCCTGGAAGATTGCATCCGGGTCGTTGATGCCCATCACGACGCGGCCGAGGGCGCGATGGTGCGGGTGGGTCTGGCACCCTGTTCGCCCTTTTCGGTCAGCCGCGAGCTGATGCGCGATGCCGCGCTTCTGGCGCGTGACAAGGGGGTGATGCTGCACACCCATCTGGCCGAGAACGACGAGGACATCGCCTATTCCCTGGCCAAGTTCGGCTGCCGTCCGGGCCAATATGCCGAGGATCTGGGCTGGACGGGCGCAGATGTCTGGCATGCCCATTGCGTCAAGCTGGATGGTCAGGAGATTGATCTTTTCGCCCGCTCCGGCACCGGGGTGGCGCATTGCCCCTGTTCGAATTGCCGACTTGGGTCGGGCGTCGCCCCGGTGCGGGCCATGCGCGATGCGGGGGTGAAGGTGGGGCTTGGGGTGGATGGCTCGGCCAGCAATGACGCGGGCAATCTGGTGCTCGAAGCGCGGCAATCCCTGCTCTTGCAGCGCGTGACCCTGGGGGCCGATGCGATGTCTGCCCGCGAGGCGCTGGAGATTGCCACGCTGGGGGGCGCGCAGGTTCTGGGGCGGCACGATTGCGGTGTGATCGCACCGGGCAAGCGGGCCGATCTGGCGATCTGGGATGTCTCGGGGATCGAGGCGGCGGGCTCATGGGACCCGGTGGCGGGTCTGATCCTGTGCGGGCCGACCCGCGTGCGCGATCTTTTCGTCGAGGGGCGGCAGGTGGTGCGGGGCGGTCAGATGGTGACGATTGATCTGCCCCATGTGATCGAACGGCAGAACCGTCTGGCACGGCAGCTCGCCGGGTAGGCTATGCGGGGTAGGGGCTGGTAGGGTAGGGCGCGGCTTAGCTGGGCGTGATATGCACCTCAAAAAGCTCGCGGAACAGCGCATCGCGCGCCGCACGCGCCGGGGCGCTTTGAGGATCATCCGCGAGATTGGGGATATAGCCCGACAAAGCCAGTTCGGCCAGGCCATGCACCCGTGTCCAGCAGGCCAGCACCTGCGCCAACGCGCCGGGATGGGCCAGCGGCGCGCCCCCCTGAACCGCCGCCACTGCCGCCGCCAGATGCAGAAAGGCCGCATCTGCCGCCTGTCTCAAGCCGCTCTCGGGCGCAGGCGGGGCGGGCAGGCCAAAGACCAGCCGGAACAGTCCCGGATGGCTGAAGGCAAAGTCGAGATAGCCCATGCCCGACCCAAGAAGCCGCTCATACGGTGTCTGCAACCCGGCTGCCTGCCGCGCCTCCATGCAGGCCAGAAGGCGGTGAAACCCCCGTTCCGCCAGCGCCTCGATCATGCCGGCCGTATCGCCGAAATGATGGGCCGGGGCGCTGTGGCTGACGCCCACCCGCGCGGCCACCCTCCGCAGGGAAAACCCTGCCAGACCGCCTTCGGTCAGCTCGGCCTCACCGGCATCGAGAATCGCGCGGCGCAGGTCGCCGTGGTGATAGCTTGAGGCTTTCGCAGGCCGGGTCATGGGTCAACATTCTAGATTCATTGAGGAAATCATAACTTGACAGCGTCAAGATTGCAAGACATCCTTCATCTTGCCAGTGGAAAGATTTGTTAACGAGTAATTGGGAATACACGCACATGTCTGCGGACACCTTGTTCACGATTGCCAATCCACTGGCACTTTTGGGCTGGCTTGCGCTGGCTGTTGCCCCGCTGGCCCCCCGCCTGATTGATCTGTTCGCCGGCTGGTTCCTGCCAGCCCTGCTGTCGCTTGGCTATGCCGTTGTGATGCTGGTGCATTTCGCCGATGCGCCCGGCGGCTTTCAGTCGCTGGCCGATGTGCAGGCGCTTTTCACCGATGCCGATGTGGCGCTGGCGGGCTGGGTGCATTACCTGGCCTTTGACCTGTTCATCGGGGCCTGGATCCTGCGCGACGCCCGGCGCGAGGGTTTGGCCCATTGGGCCGTGCTGCCGATCCTGCCCTTCGTCTTTCTGTTCGGCCCCGCGGGCTTTGTGGCCTATGTGGCGCTGAAACTCGTGCGCCGGGGGCTCCCGGCGGCGAAAAGCGGGGTTCGCCATGGTTGATGCGCCGATCAGCCTTGCCCCCACCCGGTCCAGCCTCCACGCGATCCGGATCGAGGCGGACCCCGCGCTTTTGCGCATCGCCGTCGCGGTGACGCTGTCGCTGCTTCTGACCCTGCCCGCGCTCTTGCTCGATAGCCGGATGCTGAATGGCGAAAATGTCTGGGTAAAGCCGATCAAGTTCCAGGTTGCGCTCGCGGTCTATCTGGCGACGCTGGCGGTCTTTGCCAGCCTGTTGCCCAAGGATGCCGCCACCCAGCGCCGCCTTGGCCGTATTGGCCTTGCGCTGACGCTTGCCACCGTGGCCGAGCTTCTCTGGATCGGCGGCTCGGCCATGTTTGCCGTGCCCTCGCATTACAACACCCAGCCGGTGATGTATGGCGTCTATCTTTTAATGGGCGGGCTGGCCACGGTCCTGATCCTTGGCAGCCTCTTCATGGGCCTCAGCTTCTGGCGTGCGCGCGACCTTGCGCTGCCCGAACCGCTGCGCCTCTCCCTCGCCCTCGGCCTGATCCTGACCTTCGCGCTGACCCTGCCTGCGGCGGGCACCCTCTCGGCCCTGCCCGGTCATTTCATCGGCACGCCGGTGACGGGGGCGACATTGCCCGTCTTTGGCTGGTCGCGCGAAGTGGGTGATCTTCGGGTGGCGCATTTTCTGGCCACCCATGCCCTGCATGTCGTCCCGCTGATCGGGGTGGCGGCGATGGGGCTGTCCAATCCGGCCCTTCCGCGCGGCCTCGTCTGGGCGGGCGCGCTGGGCTATGGGTTGCTGACGGCCATGACCTTCGTGCAGGCCCTGCTTGGTCAGCCGCTCTTCTGATCCGGTTTCCCGTTGTGAAAGGTGCCCCCATGCCTCGCCTCGCCCGCATTTTCGCCCTGGCGCTTCTGACCGCCGCCCCTCTGCCGGCGCTCGCACAAGATGCCACCGGGCTCTGGCGCAGCGAGGCCACCGAGGAAGGCTATATCGAGGTCAGGATCGCCCCCTGTGGCGCGGCCCTTTGCGGCACCATCCAGCGCGCCCGTGACCTTGCCGGGGTCGAACAACCCTATCCCCACAGCGGCAAGCGCATGATCTGGGACATGGTGGCCGACGGTCCGGGCAAATGGTCCGATGGCCAGATATGGGACCCGCGCAATGACCGCACCTTCGCCTCCAAGATGGAACTGAAGGGCAACCGGCTTGTCGTGGCGGGCTGTGTCCTTGGCATCTGCCAAAGGCAAGACTGGCAGCGGGTGAACTGACCCGCCGCGCCCTCCCGCGCACCACCCGGACAAAGCCCTTTGCAACCGCCGCGATTTGCCCTAAAGGCAGGCGCATGATCGTCCATGGCTGCCCCTCGCACCTGCCCCGACGCCGACG
>VFQT010003623.1_pt1 | contig 13869 bp, 3 predicted proteins | sample 3512381 | NCBI WGS metagenome assembly VFQT01 (sample SAMN10412376, study PRJNA504923) | tailings metagenome | isolation source: Relicate 2 Philex TSF3 active mining site | place: Philippines: Tuba, Benguet | collected 2017-08-29 | reverse complement strand
GCACATTACGCAAGCTCCAGTTATAGCGCTTGCTATCCTCATAAAGAGTCTTGTCTACTGCCGTCCAGTCGTCACGGCCAACCTGGTACTGAGCATCTGCTTGGATCTTCTTGACAGCGTCAGCTACTTCGCGCTCTGTGTTAGCAAGTTCAGCGATGCGATTGGTCAGGTCAACCTGCTCTTCTACTGGCATCTGAGGAACTTCTTTGTACAGTTCACGTACCTTCTCTGGATCGTCAACGCTGATCTTATCAGCAATGTACTTCGCTGCTATCTTGGCGTCTTCAATCTTGCCTACCGTACGACGAAATGCTGAAAGCATCTCGTCATCTGAGTAGCTCATGTATGAGTCAAGCAGACGTTGCGTAGCACCGATGTAACGTGGGTCTCTGGACTCGAACGCTTGGAAGCGTGGGGAGTCAAGATGCTCACGCATAGATTGGGTCGTATTGATCTCAAGCCAACGTGCGGACAGATCGCGGAATCCGACAGGCCCGTACTTAGCCAGGAGATGACGGCCAATTATCTGCGGCGTTACGATCTCGCCTTCAGCTGTTACGCCCAAGCGTGCTTCAGGTGGTGTAGTTGGCGCACGATCAATGCCATCCATAGCCAGCTTGATTTCGTCAGCAGACTGGCGGATGTCGCGGCCTGTTTTACGCAGCCACTTAGTGTAGTTCGTAGCCAAGCCACTGTCGTCTACGCTCAAGTCTGCTACGCCGATCTTCCCTCTTGTCGCATTGGAGTCGTCAAGTGCCTCTGCATATGCCGCAGGATTAACGTCGTACATGCCGAAATAGACTGGGGCGTAGGCAGGCTCGCTGCCTTCGAGACGGTCCATGTACGTGAACATCTCTTGCACGTCGTTGCGCGTTTCCTTCGCAGCGATAACTGCATCGTTAACAATGTCAGCTTCACGAGCAAGCTTCTCAGCTTGAGGTGATATGTCGCGTCGGCTTGCTGACTCGAGCGCAGCGATTACTTCTTCGCGGTTGCCTGTGAACTTAGCGATATAGTTATCGCCAATCTTCTCAACCTTGATTGCATCGTTAGCAAAGAATGTCACGCCATTGTCGACCATGCGCTTAATCGCATTGGTCGATAGACCAGACATCTCTTCGACGATGTCCTTGCCAACGCTTACACGGCCGCCGCCACGGTAAGTCTTCGTCAGCGGCTTGCCAAGATCGATGTCGCCACCGTTGATAAACTGAGCGATGCTGTTGATCATCGCGTCAGCTGTCTTTCTGTTTTGCTGCGAGCCTTCTTGGAACTTAGCCGTGATTTGATCGACTGCCTTAGGGATAGCCTCTGTTGCCTTGCGGGCTGTAGGTGCTGTTTCAACAGTCGTCCGCTTGCGGATCTTTGCCCTTGGGACCTTCGCGACTTCGGCGTCACTTGCTGCCGCTGCAATGTCGCGCGCCTTGTCAATGATCGCGTCAGCCTTAAAAGGCTCAGGGCCTGAAGAAACGAACTGCTCAACCACTTGCGGCGTTTCAGCAGTCGGCACTTCACGTGGCATTGCAGCTGGCTCTGCTGCTTGTGTAATGACTGATTCTGCTGGTGATACTGGGGCCGCAACTTCTGGCGCGGCAACTGGCTCCGGTTGCATTGGGATCTGAGTTGCCAACTCCGGGGCTGGTGGCGCCACTGGTGCCGTCTCTGGCACCACTACTGGTTCTTGTGCCGCAGTAATAGGTGTCTCGGCAATAGCTGCTGGGACATCTACAGGTTGCGGTGCGGCTGCTACCGGGGCAGCAGGCTCGCCTGCGATCACCGGCTGAGGAGCTGGGGCCGCACGCAATGGGCTAGGCAAGCTTGCTTGAGCAAGGCGTGCCTCTACCGCATTAATCCCCTTGCCTGGCTGTACGAGCACTTCATCAATGATAGCTTGAGCTACCACATCAGGAGGGCTGCCTGCTGGACGATTAAGGTCAAGCAGACTGATGAGCGCATCTGGGTTCGTTGTCTTAACGAGAGCGTCAGCATACGCACGCCGCTCAAGGTGAGCAGCTTGCATTGCTGCAGCTGTGCTCATTCCTTCAGGGAAGGCGTTTGTGCGTACCTTATACTCGTTGATCGATTCGACTGTGCCATCATCCATACGGCGGATGCTTTGCACTTCGTCGATAGGACGGATTGTAGATCCCTGCGCACTTTGTGCACTCGTAGCTGCCTCAGGAATATTCGTGCGCCCATATACCGCCATCTCAGCTTCACGCATGACGGGGCCAGAGAAAGACGTAGGCGTCTGCTGGCCTTCTACTTGTGTGACTGGAATCTCGGCTGCTGCTTGTTGGCCGACATCAACGCGACGCTGCAACCCTGGCGTTGGCTTTTGCATCAAGCCGAACATTGTGCCGAGTGCCGCGCCATATGCTTGGCCAGCGATAACTTCTTCTGACGTTACTTGGCGTCCTCCAGGCAGAGTGTATGCAGCAGACTGCATGAGGTTCGACGCAAGGTTTGCGCCAACATCGCTGATCGTATTCGACAAGCGTGTTCCACCTACATATGAGCCTGCAGACATAGCACCGCCATAACCTGCCAGCGCAGTACTAGCAAGCATTTCATATGGCGTCTCACGGCCAGAGACAGCTTCAGGGAATTCACTCGCAAGTGTCGGAGCCATCACCCCAGCTGTGAATGCAGCTCGTTCTGTAGCTGTTACTGCTGGGCTGATGACTGGTCCACCAAAGCGACCGAATAATGTCATAGGCCGCGCGCCCATGGCTGTCGCTGAACGTACCAAATTAGGCGCGACAGCTGTCATGCCTGCTTTTACTAATGCGGTTGTCCCCAATGAGAGGGTAATGTCAGGCACGAACTGGCCTGCGACGCGTGGGATACCTTGAACAGTATAAGGATCAGGCGCATTGTACTTTGGGTTCCTATTGCCAGCCAAAGTATAGTCTGTCTGGTGGTCTCCATACTTGCCGGTAACACCTGAGTATGTCAGGTCAATGATAGAGCCGATACCAGAAGCTATCGTTTGTGGCAACCCATAAACCGCAGAACGTGCAAAGTCCTGCAGAGCAAATCCACCGAGGCTAGGCCTGCTGTTTGGGCCTATGTTAAAGACATCCGCCAAAGGGTCAATAGCATACTGCCCAAAGTATTGCGCGAACTTTTCGCCCAGCGACAAAGCTGGTTGCGGAGTCCGCGCAGCAGGGGCTACTGGTTGCTGAGTTTGGAACTCGGATGGGTACTGCATGCCAGCATAGCGCCGACGCGACGGCTCTTCCTGCTCGTAGATGTTCGCCCAGTAGTTCTCAACGGTCTGCTGATCGCGAGCTTTCTGTGCGGCAGTAGTGAATGTAGGCTCCAGGCGCACGCCCGTACCATAGGCTGCCCATTGGTACGGGGACCACGAGTAGGCTGACCAGCCGTAGTCTGGATCCTTCTTCTTGTCTGCGCCAGAGTTGCTAAAGAAGCTTCCGAATGATGGATTATCTGCCATCCTTATTCCTAGCGGTATGGGACTTTGAAGATTGTTGGTGTACCAGTACCTTCCTTACGGACAGTACGGTCGTTAGGCAGTACCGCATGGTTGACCATCACATCAACGAATGCACGGTACACTGCATCTACGCCGGCTGCATTAAGCTCCTTCTTTTCATCGTCAGGGATACGCTTGGTATTCATTGACCAACGGCGATCCCTTGAATTGCCATGGTTCATCCGTGCGTTCGCGCCGATTGTTGGGTTGTCACGTTGCAACTTAGGCACGATCACGTCGATAAGAGCGCCGAGAGATGTAGCCGACTTGCCACCTTGCATACCAGTCATGATGTGCAGGCCTGGCAAGTCTACCGGCGTCTTCAAGATAGATGGAAGGTTGTTCGGGTCGCTCGCGTACGCAGCAGCCTGTTCTGGCGTAAGCTCTGGGTAAGTAGTGATCCTACCGTTAGCGATATCAGGCACCCCGAGGAATGATTGCGCTGACCCATCGTATGGGTCTGGGAAGAAATAGATGCGATGGCCTGTAGGCAGACGCATAACGCCATCATTTGTAGCCCCATTTACTAAGCCCTTGCCGAGCAACGTACCAGCGCGCGCGAACTGTTCGATCTTCGCCACGATATCCTGGTGGAATCGTAGGTTCATAGGGCTCTCTGGAGCACTCTGATTGATCTTAAATTCTTTCTGATGACCGGACAGTAACGCCATCTGCTTACCAAGCTTACTGTCAGAGAACTCCTTATCGGCAAGCTTTGTGCGATACTTATTGATGAACGCTTGTTCGGTCATGCGGCCAAGTACAACTTGCTCCCAATCCGCAGCAAACCCTGCGTCGCTTGTATTTGGATCACGGTACCCCAAGTCAGCAAGCACATTGTAGAATGCTGTCGCGTATGCTTTGCGGAGCTCTGAGTCCGTGAGCATTTGCTTGTTTGTTGCCTTGACAGCTGCACTAATATCCTTAGCCTGGTCGGTTGCTGCGCCAGGATTGCCGTCCCCATGCATAGCAAGGAAGAAGTTATCCTTCGCGCTCTTTGCAGCCACACCTGGCGAGTTGTCCTTAAGCCAGAAGATAGTAGCGTTGCTATTCGGCGGGGCGTTGCTAATAGTCGAGAGGATAGCTGACCCGGCGCCAACACCCATACGGCCAACGCCTTCACCTGCGTCTGTCTTGACAGTAGGCAAATTGAACACCGGCAAGATTACACCAGGAGGTCCCTTTGGTGTTGTGCTACCCGCTGGTGGGCGTGGGATCTCGCCCGCAATTGGCTGCTGCTGAGTGACCGTACGCACATCCGGCGACAGAGTCATCGGCGTAGAGACGATCGTCTGCTGCTTGGCAGGCTGCTGGAACAATGCGTCAATCAGCTTCTTCTCGTCACTGGTCGGCTCATATGTCGTACCGCCGTCAATGTACGGCACGTCAATAGTGCCAGAGAATCGACGAGCCGAGCTATTAAGGGCTACGAACGCTTCATTGATATTCTGCCCTGATCGCGTGGCCATTGCTTGTTTTGCACCATTCACAGAGTCGCGGAACTCCGTGACTGCCTGTTGAAGCGGCATTGTCTCCGTAATAGTTTGGCCGCCGTACTGGTAAGTAAACGTTACTGGCACGTTGGCAAGTGCTTCGCGTGCCTTCACGCCGAGCTTACCACTCTTGCCGTACTCACCTACAGCGTCATTGACGATATTGTTGATGCGACCTTGCGTTGCTTCAATGGCGCGCTGAGACTCGCCAGTAAGCGTCATTTCTGGCATGCCACCCAGTTGCTGCACATATGGCTCTACTGCACTCTGTACAAGGAAGCGGCCGTGCTGCTCAGGTGTCAACACCGCCCCAAGTTCTGGATTGCCAGCCATCGTGCTCATGCCTCGACGGCGTGCACTAGCCGCTGCCCATGAAGTTGGGTTATATATTGGCGTCAATGTTTGCGCAGGGCCTACTTGCAAGATCACAGAGTTGCCGAGTTGGATAGTCTCGCCACCCTTGAGGATATCCTCAATCTGCTGCTGTTTTTTAGCGATTGCCTTAGCAGCCTCATCAGGCGATAGGCCTGGGGCCATGGTCATTGCGGCTGAGCCACCGCCAGTAGCAATTGGTTTCAGGGTATCAATTTCTTGACGCAACTGACGGATGCGGGCATCCTTGATGCTTTCACCAGACTCAAGATAGAAGCCAAGTTCTGCTTGAATAGCATCGCGAGTTTCCTTGTAATCGCGATCGAAGTCAGCCTGCAAACGTTGCGCGAAACCTGGCGGGTAGTTTGGATCTGCTACGACACTGTATTTCGGCAAACCGAATTCGTCGTAGCTGATGTTGAACTTCGTTGTTTCTGCCAACGTCTGTGGGTCGCTATACCGTTGTGACGGCACGGCGCCCTTAGCTGTTTGTATCGTCTCTTGCAGAGGCTCAGTCACGCCCTTGCCAATCGCTTTGATGGCAGCTTGATACTGTGTAGGGTCAGGCTTGCCAGTCTTAGGATCAATTGGGAAGATGATTGACTTAGGGTCTACATCTGTTGGATCCATTCGGACAGAGCCGTATGTAGGATCTTCTACGACCATCTCACCATTAGGGTCAAATGTCATCGGTGCCTTAGTGCCATCTTCCAGTGTGACGAAGTGCCCATACTGATTAGATGGTGGCGTTGCGAGACCTTCTGCTGCGCGCTGCTGATATCCAGTCAGCAATGTTTGATAGCGCCCTTCAGCTTGCGGCCAAAGCTTGCTGTTCTCATCGATAAAGATAGTGCCACGTGGCGTCTTGAGCTGCGCAGAACCTTTGCCTTGTTGCGAGCTAGGCGTGAAGCTGATCACCTCGATTTTGCGCTTGCCTTCCTTGTCCGCAGGGTCATTGAATGTGAACCCTGTGCCTGGCTGCCATGACTTCAGCTCATCGTCTTCTTTTTGCGCAGATGCTGCCTGTACCGGCGTAGCGAGCTGTTCAGCTGTAGGCGCATTATAGGCAATGTCCTCGCCTGGCTGAGCAGCCAAGAACATGTCGAACATGCTAGGATACTCAAACTGGGCGCGTGGTGCCTGCGCTGAGATCTGGCTCGCCGCTGGCTGTGTTGGCGCAGCTGCGAATCCCATCACTGGCTCGCGGCGTTGCGCGAACCCTGGCGGTGGAATCGGCGGCAGATTGATAGCCGGACGCGCGACAGGACCAGTCGGCATAGCCATTGGTGCAGGCGCACCGAAAGCTTCGCTCGACAAAGGCATCGGTGTTGGCGATCCATACAGCTCCTGCTCATACGGCAACGGCATCGCCATAGGGTCGTACCCAGATGGGGGCCCATATAGCGGCGCTGGGACTGCTTCTGGCGCTGGCCCATAGTACGGCCCTAGCGGGACCGGCTCTGGTGGTGGCATAACAGGCGCACCCGGCGTCACAGTCTGGAACTGCGGATCATTCAACAGTGCGTTGAAGATCGGCGCAGGCTGCTGTGAAGCTGGCTGTGCATTGCGCTGCGCATTCGGCAACATGCCGGACGCAGCAAGAAGGCTCATGACATCAAAAGCCATAGTCTACTCCAATTCAAATTGCTACGGCAAGATACAACTGGAGTAGCCTACAATGCCTTATCTCTCGTAGGTATTGATCGGCTTCCAGTAGAAGCCAAAATACTCAACTTGGAAGCCACCACCGCCTTCTATTTCAAAGGTGTGCCGTTCGCCACGATTTTGGCTGGCAGAAGAACTGGCGCCAGCTGCCTCCGTAGGGATGGCCAGCAGCTCTCCTGTAGCGCTTGGATACGGTGGCCCCGAGAAGCGCGTGTCTGCGTACGTGTATTCCCATTGGGTATCAACCGTCATGGTAGGACCTTCTGGGCTTGTGTGCACAAGTCCACGGATAACCACTGGCTCAGCCGATGCCGAGATATGTGTGAACACTTTGCGCACTCGCTTGAGCATCGTCTTGTCATCCAGCGTCCATGCCTTCGAGCGCCAGTAAACTCGGACGTAACGCTCGGCTGGCACTTGGGCGTAGTTGCCCGGAGACACCTGCGTATACATTACGAACTCGTCCTTTTGCTTGTCAGCCAAACCATTTAGGTCCTTGGTCGGGGACTCGATGTAGAACGTCGACTGTAGATACTCGAGCGAGGCATTGCCTGGCAGCGCCTTCGTTGGGTTGAGCGGGTTGAACGTACGTGTAGGCAGTATCTCTGCACTGCGCATCTGCCCGAGGGTGTTCGCATAGTACAGTCGCCCCTGCACACGCGGCGAACGCTGGTCAGCTACGATGTTGAAGCCGACTGTCAGAGGGTTCGTCGGGTCTGTGTGGTACGACGAATCGTCCATGTAGCGGTACTTCGTGACCAAGCCGTTGTCGATATTGATCACGTAGGTAATGCCGCGCACAGAGCGCGTGCTCTTATTGTCAGTCAGCGTAATGCCCGTCTTGTTCGTGCCGCTGTAATCGCCTTCCGATGATGTTGTCGACATCACTGGGATGTTCAGGTACAGCTCTCGGTACGTTGGGTTCCAGCCACACGACGCATCGCGGATAGCCGGGTTCGGTACTGTGCCTTGGGCAGAACGCAAGCGGATCTGCAGCTCTTCTGAGAATGAGCCGTCAGCCTTCTTCAGCACGTTGTTGTCGTATGCGAAGAAGCCAGCCCACGACAGGAAGTACAGCGTGTTGTTGACCACGATCGCCGTGTTCGGTGCGATGCAGCCGATGTTGTTGGAGATTTCGTCGACGCGCGAGACAGGCACAGATGAGCCCTGTACTGCCAAGCGGTGCATTGAACGCTCCTTAAGCACAACGATGTTGCCGTACAACTGCGTCATGCCAGTGATCTGGTCACCGTCACCCGCACGCACTTCCATGATCGAGGCCAGTTTGATCTTGTTCGGCTGGTATGGCTCGCTCCAGCGCAGGCCGCTAATGATGTCGTCAGGCGACTGATCGATCTGCTTGATGCCAAGACGGCCGAGTGAAGGCAAGTCGTCATCATAGAAAATGCCTTCATTCTCAGGAACGATAGTACCGATCTTCTCCATGTAGTCGCTACCATTAAGGGCAGCGTCTGTGATGTCGAGCAGAATAGGGTCGCAGTACGAGCCCATTGCTGGTCGGTTCTTCGTTGTATCGTCGAGGTAGGCATTGACGAATTGGTTGTGGTAAGCAGTTGGCACCCCAGAGTCTGGAGCGGCTGCTGTCTTGATCACGTCCTTCGGGTAGTAAACCTTGCCGTGATATTCTACCGTGCCTTGGACTACGAGGTACATCTTGCCAGCTGGCGCTGCTGCCGTACGGCTTGCGCCAAGACGGATCTGCAGTGTGGCTGGGTCGACATTGCTCTGCACGCGATAGATTGCGCACTCATCCACTGTTGAGTTGTAAGCCGATGGCAAACAGTAGAGCATAACCCGCTTCTTTGTGTTGTCAGCTGTAGCGAGATCGCCACGGTCAATGACTCCGAGGTAGCCTGGCAAAGACACCGAACGGGCAGCGTCCGCATATGTCAGGAAGTAAAGCAGGTAGCGCTTCGTTATGTTCGTCGTTGGCGTGAGGTCAGGCTTGATAGTGACGTCAACAATGCGACGTGACCACAAGCGCTCAACTTCTGTGTTCGCCCCAACATTCTTGTTGTAGTGGTTCGCTGCGTTAGTGACTCCAGCATCCTTAAGGACGTATACCGATGTGCGTGGTGTACGCGGACGGTACGCCTCGATAAAGTTCGAGTAGAATACACGCTCATTGAGTGGCAGGCAGAACCGTGACTTCAGAGGCGTAGTCAAACCATCATAGTCTTCTACGTTGTACGAGAAGTCCATGTCCTCATTCTTTACATCATCAAGGAAGTCAAGAGCTGTGGTACCTACAGCGTAGTCCAATACCCCGTTCTCTGTGCGCTTAATGTCGATCGACTTAACCAACCCATACTCGTGCGGTTGCCATGCGTTATCGTGGCTAGCGCGAGTACGGAAGATCATCAGCTGACGTGCACGGCGTGGGATACGGTCTAGAGGGATGCTCAGCTTGACGTGCGGTGCATCGAATAGGAGCGACGCTGGGCAGTACATTGAGAGCTGCTCGGGGATCGTCAATCGCTCGCCAATGCCAGAGATGCGGACTCGTAGGTTGGTGATGCTGATCTTACCAGGGTAATAATTCATGCCCGGAACTTTGAAGAAGTTCGGGTACTGGACTGGATTGCCGTCTACATTAGCTGGGAAATATCCTGTATCGTATGCGTAAAGCGAAGTGTTCGCGCCACCTAGCATCTCAGTAAATGAACGGTTGGTGTCATACCCGAGATTGTCGTCGCCTCGATTAGGGTAGTGTGACTTATGCGACACCCATGTTCCTGGATCGCCAAAGTCGCAGAGTGGGATTTCGCCGATACCAGAAAGGACGATACGCGAAGTAACACCTACTGGTAGATTGTCTTTGAAAAAATTGATTCGATCAGATTCTTGGCGTGTACCACGGAAGACCGTCATATTGCGGTTCTCGTAATACTTGCGAGTCTGTGGTGGCGCAACGACTTCATCGTCTGGCCTGTTATTCTTCTCGTCTGTGAATGGGCCAGGAACAACATTGAACCAAACACCCTTGCCGCTATTGATCACATCAGAATGTACCCAATCGCTTTGCACTGGGTTCTCTGCGCCGTAGCGTTGCGTCCCTTCGAAAACGATCTGATACGCTGGGCGATTAGCGTTGTACCACACGTTCAGTGGGTCGCTATTCGTGATGCGGTTCTGCCATACAGTACGAGGAACGCCGTAGTCAGTAAACACGCTATTGTATGACCATGATCCCTTGCCTGGCTGTGAGAACAGCGGCACCATCATTTGGATCATGTTTGATGAGTAGTACTCTGTCTTCTTATAAGTACCGACCTCGACCTCAATCTTAGAGGTTGCTGTCTCGACTGCGACGCCTTGCAATGTTGCCGAGTCATCAGCGAACATCATCGTGCTGATCACAGTCAGCTGGCCCTTAGCAAGTTTGCTTTCTGTAGCCCAATTGGCAGGCCAAGAAAGGCCCGAAGTGCTCGAGCTCAAAGCAGCGTATGCATGCTCTGGGTAGAACAGCTCTTCCTTAATCTTGACAAAGTTGGTGCCATATGCTGTCAGCGCACCAGTGTTGTCAAAGATGCGCAGGCCTTGCATGCGCGACATCACATTATGGAATGAGCTGCCCGACAGATTCAAGCTAGTACGTTCTGCATCCTTGTATTCTGTGAATCCGAATGGACGCTTATATGACCCAAGCGACGAGATAACGTCCGCATCGGTCAGGCCTGAGAATAGGATATCAGGTACTACAAGTTCCGCCGAAGGAGCGCTATACTCACCATTGCCCATGTACCAGATGAAGCGATAGCGCCATACACCCAACGGGATTTCCTGCTCAATGTCTTTCTTAGTCTTGAGCTTGATCAGCTTAGGAGACCCTGATGAGGTCTTATCCCATGTCCGGTCTTTGTCACGAAGGAAGTTGCCAGCTTGGTCCAAACCAGAAGCCGGGTAATACTTGATCTTGAAGTCATCCCAACGATAGATGTCCGATGCTGCTTGGCCTTCTTCTTTGATATCTGGGTTGTTAAGCGTGAGCTCGCCGAAGATATCATCGTACTCTTCGCCAGTTTCGCTCATCGTAAACGAGAACTTTTCTGACGTGTTAAAGCTGATAGCGCAAACTTGCAGCCTGTCATCTGACGAGTACCAATACTCGGTCGCAATAAAGCTACCGATTTGGTCTGTGATCTTGTATGTGCGCACATCGCCACGGGCGGCTAGAATACGTGGGCTTTCTTCCGCTGCCGCATAGTATGCCGAGTAGTTGTCGCGCGTAGGCTCAAGTCGCTTCCGTGGGAGGAAGAACTTGTACAACGCCATTGGCGCTTCGACGCCGTCGTTAAAGCCGCCTGAGTTCAGGCCGAAGTCAACGACGACATCGTCTATATCAAATAGCGGCAGTGTATTCTCGCGCAGCGTAAAGCGGTGACGTGGCTCTTCCGAGTACTCAACTTCGCTATACTCATCTACGATCTGGACATCGCCATTGATACGGTCAGCAGAGACGATTGTATCACGGTACTGGATGATTGTCACATAGTGCTCAAGCCAGTTCTGGTCCTTCGGTACAGAGTTGTCTGTGAACACGTTATGCATGCCGAGCCAGCGCTGCGGTGCGTACATCTGCATCGATGAGTACTTGTCATCAGCGCGCAAGATCATGCGCGTGCCGATTGTAGAGTACAACGATGGCAGGTCCTGCTCAGGATTGTATCCTACGCCAGCCATTGGGACGCCATTCGGTGCGAACGCGAATGCATCGCGCCAGTTGTTCTTGCCTTGTAGCGGCACAAGAATGTATGCAGACTTGTAGCGCCACGTGTAGTGGTTGGCTGGTGCCGCAGGATAGTTCTGCGTGTTGTATGGGCCAATGGTCGGCACCGACTCATAGTTTGCTGGGATGCGGATAGCATATACCATCAAACGGTCAGTCGCTGAAGCATCGACATTTAATGCCAAAAGAGTAGCGTCATCATATGGCGCGACAGCTGCCTCCCCAGAGCCCACGCCCCAAGGCTTTTTCAGGACAAACTCAGACATACCCATTGTGCCGATTGGGCGCAGGATAGACTGGATGTCCCCGAATACTGTACGCGTCAAGCTGACAGGGACAGTATCCGTACCATTACGGTTTACCAGATAGCCGAGCTTGTCAAAACGGAGATTCTCAATATCCGATGCGACTGGGTCTGGTACTGTCTCTGGGCGCAGATTTACATCAACGCCAGCAAAATTGTTGACACTGGTCTTTTGGTATTCCATAACATCAATTGAAAGGTGATGACCGGTATGGGGCTTGGAGCTGATGAGCCATCGTCATGCGCAAGTTGATCGCCTGATCGACGTAGGAACGGAACTCTTGATCGTATTGCTGCCAGAGCGGCTGTTCCCCAGAAAGCACATTCTGCGAGCGCAGATACTGGCCGACAGCGTAGGAGACGAACGCAGGGAACCACTTCGAGAGTTGGATCGGTGGCGTTGTGCCGACGAAGTTCGTCTCGAATGCAGCGTCGCTCACATTCCATGCCTGCCATTGCGTCGAAGCAGTAGAGAACTGCTCGTAGTTAGGCATGTAGCGCATCGTCAACGATGTGTCTGTAGACTCTGCTGGGTAGCGATAAAGGTTCTGCTGCCAGATCGTGTAGATGCGCATCATGCCAGATGCGTCATTGAATTCCCATGTGCGGTCCGATGCTGACGGGCGCTTCTGAAAGTATGACTGCATCGCTGGGGTTTCATGATAACCACTGTCTGTCTGCGACTTCTCGATGATCTGATTGTACTGCTGGTACGATACCGGCATGAGTGTCTTGCCGTTCGGGTCAATGATCTCAACGATCTCGAGTACGTCAGCGCCGATAGGGTAAGCCGCTGTTGGCGACGTGACTGTACCAGCAGTCGTAAGAGTCTTGGTAGCCTCAGCTTCATTCGTCAGTCGTTGGAACTCCATGAGCGCTTTCGTCAGGTATCGCATACCTTGACGTGGGTTGAGCTTGACCTCTTCTTGGTAGAGTGCCAGCTCTTGCAACATGTCGTCATATAGTTCTTTCCAAGTGCTCATTCTTACCTCGTGGCGTTAACATCTACTTTGGGTTGTTGCGGCACAGTCGATTCGCGCGCCTCAACGAGGAGGCGGCTGCGGTCAACCTTGCCCTTGTATTGCTGCTCAATGATCTTGAGCATGAGCTCGATATCGTTTTTGACGATAGCGCCTGTGCCTGGGAGGCTAAGAGCTGTGATTACTTTCTGGCAAGCCAGAAGTACGACAAGCTCCTGCAAGTCAGCGCCGATACGCACTTCTACGTCAGGGCCTGTAGTTGTGCTGATCTGCAGCCATGGCAGCTTAGCCAAGTACCAGATCTCAATGCTGTCCACATCAGGCGTGTCTGGCCCGATAGAGACCAGGATCTTCGTCTGCGCTGTGCCCACCTGCTTTTCAATGCAGTAGATTGGGTCATAGCGACTAGGCCGTGCGAATGACTTTGTGAGGACTGTGTGAAGATCTCGCTTTGATACATTGCGTGCTGGCCAGATTGCACCATTGTACTCAATGCCAACAGCTACCTCATCGATAAAATCTTCTGGCAGGTTCAACGTGAACACACGATTGACAATGCTTCGTGCGCCTTGGGTTACGACATCGTACTCCAAGATACGGGCAGAGTCAGCCAGAGATAGAACCGGCGTGCCCTGTACTCGGTGACGACGAGCGTAGCGTTCAGGCAAAGCTTGTAACGTAGCGTTCTGCACGTCGAGACGTGCCAGATTGATCAGAGCCTCGAGTGTGCCATAGTCCAGCTTACGAGCTACCTCATACTTATCTAGGCGCTGCATCACTTCTGATGCATATGATCTCATGTCGTA